>Ga0265798_10000289_pt1 | contig 90631 bp, 67 predicted proteins | sample P3T30metagenome_FD_192430 | JGI IMG/M metagenome (GOLD analysis project Ga0265798, IMG submission 192430) | Plant litter microbial communities from East Loma Ridge, Irvine, California - P3 T30 | ecosystem: Environmental > Terrestrial > Plant litter > Unclassified | place: USA: California... | reverse complement strand
TTGGCCGCGGCAGCCCTCAGGATCTGTTTGACGAGCAACTGGATGTTCGCGACCTGTTGCGCGCTCAATCCCGGACCGAGTGGGTGATTATTTCCACCGGCATGTTCACCAGTTTCCTGTTCGATCCAGTGTTCGGAGTCGTTGATCTGGCCGCCGGAAAGGTCAATGCGCTGGGCAGTCTGGAAACCATGGTGACCGTGACGACACCCGAAGACATAGGCACGCTCACCGCCGCCATCGTGCTGCACAGCCCGCGCCTGATAAACCAGGTTGTATACACCGCCGGCGACACACTCAGCTACGGTGCTTTGGCTGACCTGGTTGAACGAGTCATCGGGAGGAAAGTCGAGCGTCGCGAGCTTGGCGTGCGGCAGTTGATGGCCGATCTTGCTGAAGAGCCTGATGATAATTTACGGAAATATCGGGCGGTGTTTGCCATGGGACGGGGGGTGGCTTGGGATGTGGCGGGGACGTTTAATGCGGTGCAAGGGTTGTCTGTGATGAGTGCGGAGCGGTGGGCGAGATCAAATCTTGGTCGTGGTAGAGAAGGGCACACGCACGTCGAGTAGCCTGGCGGGCGTCAGACTTCTATAGTCTGACTCATTCCAACCGGTTGAGCTGTACGGGTGTTTTGCGCTTGCGATGGAGGGAATTGCGAATTGAGCCATAGTGGAGAGCCAATGCTTCCTAAAGCGGTTTTATTCGATCTTGATAACACCCTGACTAACCGGGCGCTCAGTATTGAACGGTATGTGATGTGCTTTTTGAAAGACTTTGGTCTCGTCGTCCACGCTGACAGTCAGGCTATCGTCCGGTTGATCAGCCAAGTAGATAATGGAGGCTATTTAAAAGCAGGGTCGGCATTTTCCTCTATCCGCCAGGCAGTTGGGCACATTTTGGCTCATGAGCTGGCGTGGAGCGTGGCGCAGACACCGCAGATTTTAAGCGATCACTGGCAGATTCACTTTCCACGTTCAGCAGTGGCGATGTCAGGCAGCGAGCTTTTGGTTGAGGAGCTATCACGTCGAGACATCAGGATTGCCATTGTCTCCAACGGCGCGGAGTCCTCCCGCCAGAGTACTGTTGCCTGCTTGCCATTTGCTTCGCATATCGATGCGATTTTTAGCTCTGAAAAGGTTGGGACCACCAAGCCGGCATCCGCGATTTTTCTGGCAGCGGCAGAGCATTTGCAAGTAAGGCCCGAAGAATGCTGGTTTGTGGGCGATCATCCTGTTAACGACTACCTGGGCGCTTGCTCAGCAGGAATGCGCGCAGTGTGGTTACGGGGATTTCATGAATGGCCGCAGGAGATGGGCGGCGCACCAGTCTCGATTTCCTCACTGCATGAGGTGGTCGGGTTGCTAAATGAAATAACAGAGTAGAACGCGCGGCACATTGAAGAATGCGCCGCCTTATCCGCTGACGGGAAAAATAAATGCAAACCTCACCGTTACCCATGGTCCGGAACCCGGCCATTCACGTTGATGAATTGCACTCAGAAAATGCTGCCGAGTTGCAAAGTTTCTTTGACCATAACTCTGAATACTTTTTGATCTGCCACGGAGAACCTGCACGGACTGATGAAGCTGTGAACGAGCTGGAGCTAAAACTGCCGGAGGGAATGGCTTGTACTAGGCAGTGGTTTATCGGTTTTCGTGAACAAGGCGTTGGTTTGATCGCCGTGGAGCACGTCATTCAGGATTTGTTTATTGAAGGGGTTTGGCATATCGGACTTCTGATTCTGAAGGGCAGCCGCCATGGAAAAGGTGATGCCCAATTAATCTATGCTGCAACCGAGCACTGGGCAGTGACTCGCGGAGCACGCTGGCTTCGCATCGGAGTGGTCACAGATAATCCAAGGGCCAAACGTTTCTGGGAAACCCAAGGATTCGCCACAGTGTGCGAGCGTGAAGGAGTGACGATGGGGCTGAAGAAAAATACGATTAGCACAATGATTAAAGCGCTATCCGGAGCAACCGTTTCTCAATATCTGGACTTGGTCGAGAGGGATCGCACCTAGACGTTCAGGTACAAACGAACTGCGTTGGTCCAACCATCGAATCGTATCAACGGCAGATAGCAGCTTGTCAGAATGGCAAGGAGGACAATAATGGCAAGCCAGTCACAAATAGATATAATTTAACATAATATACATTATGCGGCCCTAGGCATTATCCATAACGGCACTGGTACACTGTCAGGCCCACGAATAATTGCGCTTTTGTCTATTTAAAAATGCGTCCTTTAAAAATCAACGGGTTATGCCTCTATTGTGAGCGTCATTCTCACGATTGGCTACGCTTCCCTTGACCAGATGCGGCGATTACCTATTTAAAGATGCGCCTTTGACTAGTACTCGGCATGCATCTATAAATGCGCTTTTTTCTGGCGGAACACGGCTTCTGAAAGCGCTTAACGTGTAAATTGGTAGGCGCCAAACCTGATCATCGATATCTCGAATTCAAATCCAGTAGCCCTGCCAGAGTATCTTCGTGGTTTCCTGTGGGCGCGAAAACCGGACGTTCGAGCGCTTGATGCCGTTTATGTGGACGCTGGGACAATCGCAATACGTTCCTACCAACTGAGCCGGAGATGCTTTCGAGACATGCGTCCGCATACTAATAATGGAACCACACAGCCAGGCCTCGAGCGAAGATGCTTGTACCGAGCTCACCATGTGCGGAATGGTATCAAGCCTGCTCGGTATCACGACTCCCTCAGCAAAGGCTTGAAGAAATTTTCTCGATGCACCTGGGCTATCTGGGCCGACTGGGCGATCCTCAACCTAATCGAGATATCGTTTTGACTAGACAGTGCATGCTTAACTCAACTAAATGACTATTTAGCTGAGTTAAGATCGCTCACATGATTTCAGCCCCTCACAGCTACAGCTACAGCTATGGTTTCGGTGCAGGCTTTACAATACCAATCTCTCCATGCAGAGGATCTCAGGCCTAGTCACCTCTCCTATTTTACCTATTTAATTTTGCGCCTCCGCTCTCAAAAATCATTGTTATGATGGGCTTCAGCCCATCACGGGGCTTACTCAACGGGAAGACTGATGGACATAAATCCTCGCCCGCTGTTTGGATCCGCTTCTACCCTCCGTGCTTATGCCCATACGGGAGCTCAGCGTAGCCCTTGCTCCCCCAGAGGGTATCTTGACCAATTCCCGCACGAACTCAAGGCGACGGAGGCGTTTGAACTGGCTGTTGAACATCTCGACAACTACAGAGAAGTACCGAGCTTCGAAAAAATGCGAACTTCTGTCGAGCGATTGCTTTTGTGGGTTTTGCTCATCAGGCGAAAAACTATATTTCAACTGGATAGGTCTGATGCTTTCGATTTCATCTGGTTTGTCCAAGATCCACCGAGCACTTGGCTGGGCGAAAAGTCAATGCTTCGTTACGTTAAAGCCACCAATGGTGTTTTGATACGTGGACTGGTGCCGAATCCTAGATGGCGTCCATTTACGATTGGTTGTTTACCTGCCGAGACTCAGACCCTCCACGGCATCCTAAATGCTTGCTCGCTATTTTACACTCACCTAGTAAAGCTATCAGTCGTTGTACGCAATCCATTTGAGGAGCTTCTCTCGCGAACGCCTATTCAGTCCAGTACCACGTCAACTATCGAAAGTTTTTTGACTGCGACTGACTGGAACTTAATTGTTTATGCTGCCGGGCGTCTGGCAATCAAAAATCCAAGAGTACATGAGCGAACCCTGTTCGCGGTAGCAGCCATATCGCAACTAAATATCACTCATTCTGAGTTTTTCGACTCTGCTGGCGAAGTAATTACGCTCGATTGTTTCATCGGTGTTGAAGGTAATTGGATTCTGAGACTCGATTCTGGCGACGTTGCGGTTCCAAATACCTTCATCGAGAAAGATTTGAAACGCTTCTGCGATTTTCGTGGCTTGAGTCTCGCAGATGCGAATTCTCCTTTGATTCCGAGGGTTAGGGGCGTAGGCCAGACAACCCGACGTTCGATCATCAAGCTCATCACTTCTGCGTTCCAAGAAGCTTCGCGATACGCAGCTGACCCCGAGAGCTTCCTGGCAGCTGGTAAGGCATGGATATACGCCGAGGCATCTCTTCCCAAGGTACATCAAAGAAAGCCATCCGCCGCGTCTTCAAACGTCCATCGAGCCACCCCGCCGGGGCCTCAACCTCTGTTTTCTGATTTCAAAAACGTCCGAGGGAAAGGTGAAGATGTAGCTGACCACGCTGATACCCTCCTCTTCCTAGCCAGCTGTCCAGGGGAAGCGTCCCCCTCCCAGTCATATACTCTGGGTAAAAGTTTTTTATATACATTAAAAAGCAAGCATACTTATGAGGCGTATAGGAAATTTGTTGAGCGCCTCCTGTTGTGGTCGATGCTAGTCAAGCTGAAACCTATTCAGTTTTTGACGCAAATTGATCTTCATGAGTTTTCCGAGTTCTCAAAGGCGCCCCCCGGCTCTTGGGTTAGAACAACATTAGAGCATCGATTCATAAAAATTTGCGCGGGATCACGGGCTCGAACTGCAGCGGTCACCGCAGCCAATCCAGCTTGGCGACCCTATCGGTTGCCCATTCATGCGGACGCTAGACCAGGCCCTGTCTCATATCATGCATCTAACGAGACTGTGTCTGGCCAATTTGCAGTTATTCGAAGCTTCTATAATTTCTTACTATCCGAAGGTACTGTAGATTCAAATCCGCTGCTCAACAGAGCTGCTTTTCTTTCATACGGTCTGCAAAAAAAAGCCAGCCCTAGAAAACGGCAAGGTATTACTGAAGAAGTGTTCCGACATGTAATCCAAGGCTGCATGGAAAATTTGGACGGCTTTCACCTGATCAGGATGATTTTTATTATTTACACAATCAACGAGCTTCAGCTGTCCTGGACGGAAGTCAGAGATCATGGAAGAAGCTTCACTCTTGATATGTTTAAAGCGGATGGCGAAGCTTCGTGGTGCGCATCCATCAATACTAAGGGGGCACAGACGAAAGTGGTTCCAGTGAATGGAAATTATATTGAAACATTCTTAAATCCATACGCTGAATTTGTCAGCAGTCGGGGGTTGAGTGGTGTTTCTGAGCAGTGGTTATTTTCCTCACTCACCGGAAACGAGTCAATTTCAGTTTATCGAATAACCAGAGTATTAAATGAAGTCTGCCGTGCAGCAGCATTGAAAATACAGCAAGAGGGTCATTCAAACGCCGTGGTGGAACGCTTACGACATGTCACTATTAACGATCTGGCGAACGCCCCCAAGCCTGCGGCCTATATGAATCAATGGCTTTGAGGTTTCTGTGACCAGATACCGTGCTTCAAGCGCTTGACGCTTGGTAATCACTAGGGAAACAAAGCTACGCATGGCGTTAAATGATCGATAAGATGGGCCCTATCTCAGTTGTGCGAGCCAGGTATGGCAAGGCCTACAAAGGCAAAGGGACAGAAAGCTCCTACCCCTAAACCGAAATCCCAGCAGAAGAAGGTGGCGAGTCCTATTTCAACGGGCGGGCGCGGTGGTGCATTCGAGCAACGCGTGCAGGCGGTGCGTCTGCTCGCTATGTGCCTGGGCATCCCATGTGCTGGGTTGCGCGAAGGGTTTGTCATTGTGGGGTTACTGTTCCAAGGTCGAGGATTTGACCACAACACTGACGACCTGGTTGTCCATGCTGCGTCGCTTAGCACCGGGCAGAAAGCCACAATCAGAATGCAAATGAAGCGCTCGCTCAAAGCGACTGCCAATGACGTTTTTGCCGAAGCTGTAGGGCTCGCTTGGCTGGATTTCAGTAAACCAACTTTCCAACGTGGGCTGGACGACAACCTTATCGTTTACCATGTGTCGAGCTCGTCATCCATGGAAGGTGCCGTAGAGGTGGTCAGGCTGGCTTTGGCGTCTCTTTCGCATGAGTCTTGGTACACCCGCGTGCATTCGGAGGGGCTGAGTAACGCTCGGAACCGAACTGCTTACGCCGCCATCAAGGCTGCAGCTGAGCAATATAACGAGGCGGCGGTTAGCGACGAAGACCTGCGCCAGTTCGCACTGCACCTGAAGTTCGTGCCCCACGACCTGGACTCGGATCGCACCCAGGAAGCCGGATACCAAAAGCAATTCATCGCACAGGTATTGCCAAGCCGAGACAGCGGCGCAGTGTGGTCGCAGCTGTTATCCGTGTGTGCTGAGCTCAATGGCACGGCCGGAGAAATCGATCTTTCTACCGCTTCAGCCCATCTGGGAGAACTTGCCCAGGAATTTCATACGGCCAAGCTGATACGTGAGAGTGTGCGCGCCTACCAAATGGGCACGATCCCTGTTAGCCAAGAGCGCGCGTCAGAGCTCATCCCGCTGGCGGAATACCTCGCTCCCCTCCTCTCCGTTGGCCGCGCTCCCGGCAGCACACTACTGACTGATGATCTGCCCATCGCAAGCCAAGGGTCGGAAACCACGTTTGCTACGCGGCAGCTTGACCGCATCAGCACGCTGCACAACGACCGACGATACAAGGATGCCTTGACTCAGCTAGAGCTCCTCGAAGAGGAGCTGGACACGTTTGATGCTCACCAGAAGGCCCGATGGCATTTTCTCCGCGGGATGTGCTTCTGGCATCTTGGGGACGATGAGACCGCTTCTACAGATCTTGAGACAGCCGTAAACCTGTACACCGACGATGACCGTATTGTTGCGGGTCATGTACGGGCTCAGATGCTTAAAAATGATGTGCACGCTGCAGTTCAGGTTGGCCAGGCGGCACGGGCACGGTTTCCGGAGTCGTATTCGGTATGGATCGCTTTCACCAATGCAAGGATCCTCAATCGAGAACAGTTAACTGAAGACGAGATACCCGCAGCCTTTCGCGACAAGTCCGGGGCTTGGCAGATGTTGGCCAGTTCCAAGGCCGGCGCCGGGGACGATCTTGGTGCCGTCGACGCTATCAAGACAGCTCTAGAACAGCCTGACAGTTCCTTCTTCATCGTCGAAAACTATCTGCGTTTTGCCCTGCGGCTCGCTACAGATAACCCGTTTCACGTAAACACGCGTTCTCAGCCCCAGGATCGACGCGAGCTCATCCTGGATGCTATCTCCAAGTTTGAGGATCGCGAGGGTGCGCTGTGGGCCGAGCAAAGTCCAAGGACAAAAACTGACGTCGTGTTTCACCTCGCCTATGCGTATCTGCTATTAGGGCAGCCGAGTCAGGCATTGGACATGATCGAGCAGGGAAGACAGCGTGGCGTCCCAGAACATGAGACCTCGGCCCGAGTGGAGCTTGAGGCTCTTTGCGATTTGAAGCGTGAAAGTGAGGCCGTCGACCGCTTCTCTGGCCGCCTTGAGCACCTCGCGGATGACGCACTGGTTATATTTGGCCAGGCGTGCCTGGTTGCGGGTAAAGAGTCATTGCTTGAAGTTGCCTACGATATCCAGGTGCAGCGGCCCGTCACGGATGAGTCGGCCAAAGTGCATCGGATCCTGCGCCACATGCGCTGGGAGTCCTTGCTGCGCCAACAACGCAATAATGCCGTTCAGCAGGAGCTTTCTCAGCTCGGTGTTACTCCCCAGAACAGCAATATCACCGATGGAGTTTTCGCTGCCCGGGCCTTCATCGATAACGATGCAATGCGCCAGGCATTTGAGAATCGTGTGGCCGAACTCGCACCACAGAGCACCGATTTGCTGGAACTGTCCCTGGCATCGCAGTGGATGCTCCATGCACGGCGTCACGATGACGCTATCGCAATGCTCGAACGTGTGCTGCCTCACGACTCGTTCACTCCGTTGCATGTTGATCTTCTTCACTCTTACGCACTCACAGATCAGCGTGCGAAGGTTCGAGATCTGCTGGGGTCGCTTCCTGGCGAGTGGCGCCAGTCTGAAGATGCGCGGAATGTGGCGTTGAACGTTTACGGTAACGCCGGTGACTGGCCGAAGATGCGTGAAATCGCAGAGATGATCGTGTCGGAGCACCCTTTAAATGCCAGCGCATGGCTGTTACAGATCCAAGTTCTAGCCAACGTAAACCCTGAGCAGATGGACGCCTGTATAGCCGAGCTTCCCCCCTTTCTGGAAGGCTCCGCTCAGGATCAACTGAAACTTGCTAACGCAGAGATCAGCCGGGGCATGCCTGAGCGAGGTATCGGCCGCATCTACCGAACCATGCGAGTTAGCTCGGGAAATCTTGAGGCCGCGGCCGGGCACATTTCGCTCATGGTCATGGCATCCGGCACTGTGGACGCTTTCCTCACCAACCCAGTTCAGGTCGCCCGCGGGACATCGGTCGAACTCGAAGACAGCAACGGCGGCAGTGGTTACGTTTCAATAGACTTTGACGTTGACCCACCGCTCTCGCCAACCGCGGAATTCATCCCTGCAGACTCGGCGCAGGCTGTCGCGCTGATTGGTCTCAAAGTTGGTGAAACCACATCTGTTCGAAGCTTAATTGGAGAGCAGACGCTCAAGGTTAAGCAGATAGTGACCATTCACCGGCGCCTGCTCGACCTATCATATGGGCAGGTCTCGAGCTCGGTCGTTCCGAGCAAGAATTTAGTCGCCATGACCATTCCCACGCGTGAAGACGGCGAGCTGGATATCTCCTTCTTCATCAAGCAAGTCGAACAGAAAAAAGAACAGGGTCTGACCACAATTGGTCTCTACGGTCAGCACATGGCTACGCTTGAGCTGATCGCGCGGATGCTCGGTGTGGATGTGATCGATCTCGTAAGGGGCTGGCCCGATGAGGGGCCACTGCTTGAGGTCTCGATGGGCGTGGGCCAGACCCACGATGCATTCCCCGTTGACGCTGCACGCGATCTCCAATGGGTAGTCGATCTCTCAATGTTGGTTGAGCTTGCGACGCTGGGAATGCTCGATGTACTGGAGCACATCCCCAGGCTGTATGTAGCTGCTGGCACCAAGCAAGCCATCGAAACAAAGATCGAGTCTGCAGCGCGGTTTCGCAAGGGAGGGACGCTATTCTCACACGACGGGCAACTCGGTATGCAGGAGCAGACTGAGGACAGTTGGCATCGGGAGCGTGCTTTTCTCGATTCAATCTGTGCAGCTGTCGACGAATATTGTGAGGTGGTACCGGCCTACGGCCCGCCTCAGCTACCGGCACAGATGCATACGCTCAGAGACATTCTTGGTGACGGAGAGTACGCAACGCTACTTGTCTGCTTGGAATACGGCGGTGGCCTGCTGTCGCTAGATGCCCGCCTCCGCGCTATAGCGGGGTTTCTGGAGATCAAAGGGGCATCTCCTCAAATTCTACTGACGAATGAGCTGATCTCAGGGCGTTTGGCGCAAGGCGAGTACTCCCGGGCAATTGTTCAGATGGTGATGACCAGGCGCAGCTTCGTCTCGATCCAAGCTGCCGACCTTATCGCCATGATGGGCCAGGGTGAGACGTTTGCGAACATAGGCATCAACCGGTTGCGCGGCTATCTGGCCGTGCCGAACCTAACATTTGATAGTGCCGTGCCCGTCATAACCGATTTTGTCTGTTTGATGTTCTTGCAAGTGCGCTGCAATCTTGGCGTGATGCTGCAGCTGATTGAATATTGCTTTGAACCGATGTTCCGCCACCCAAGCTGTCCTGCTGATTTCTATCGGTTGGCGCTCGCACGGATTCTGCTCACGTTAACTGGTGTGGAAATCAATTCTTTGGCACGCAAAGCCATACGGCAGAGACTACATGTTGCGATGCAGCGCGCAGAGCGACCTAGCAAGCCGGTGACACTGGAAGCGAAGGTTTCCTTCGCTTATGCAGTCCCTTTCTGGGCGGTCGTGGTGCCTTCACCACTCGCTTCTATTCGGCTAGAAGCCCAAAACCCTGCACCAGCATCGGTTGAGAGCGGTCATACCGAGGAAAGCAGGAAAGTCGAGCAGAACATGGCACACCGTTGATTTAAGGATGCGGCTGCGCCGCCCTTTAATGGCGCGGCTCTACGAGCTCGGCTGTCGTGAATCAAGCCTCCCGCAAGGCGGTCGTCTTGACTCTGCGGGCTTTCATCCTCACGCCTGCGCGCTCCGCTTGCCTGAGGCGCATGGTGATGGGAAGTAGGAGGCAGGCACATCCTGTAGCTGATTACCTTGGTGCGCCCTCCCCCTACGTTTCGCGCTCCACGTTTCCAAATACACGGATGCGGGGGTATTAGCCCGCAGAGGAGCTTTGTACCTGGCTTTCAAATGAGAGGCAGGCTTGGTCAGTCCGAAGCGCGCGGCTTGAGCGGCCGTTGTGCCGAGCTATCACCGGCAGCTTGTAGTAGTGAACGAATCCTCGATGGATTGCAGCGTTTCCAGAGCCTGACTTCAATAACGCTGTCTCCCCAGATCACTAGGGCGCGATCCTCCGCTGGGCCATCGAACTGGAGCCTCACGCGTAGGCCGACAATGGCTTTGAGTGCGTCAGACCAATACAGCCGGTTGTTAAACCTTACACCTTGAGAAGTCACAATTCGTGTGGTATCCATTTTATCCCTCGATACATATGTTGTCGTATCAGAGCGTTGGTGAATGGCCAATTAAACCTACAAGCCAAGATCCCGTGCGAACAGCTTGCAGCATAGTTCTTCTGTAGCCAGCCCGTCTTTAACGAGTCTTTCCAGCAGTGCATAAGTTAGATCAGCCCATGAACCTGTGGGTCTAGCCCAATCTGATTCGCTAATCCAGATAGATGGTTTCTTATCATACTCAGCTTTGACGTATGCGAGCGCTCTGATTGCACCTGCGCCCTCACCTTCCAGAATGTCAATTGGTGGTTTGAGGAAGGACTGTAAGTGCGTAACATCTGTGTGGTAGTAGTCATGATACATTTTGGTCGAGTGAAATTGTTTCACAATCCCTTCAAACATCAGTCGAAGTTGGCCAGCAGGATATGCATAGCTTGCGGTTTGCCAGATGAAACTTACCTGCTCTGCATCGAAGCCGCATTCCAATGAGGTTTGCAGCACGCTGTAATAGGCTCTGCGTATTGAAAGAGGAATCCCAATTCCAGCTACCTTATAGACCGGGTCGGGTCGGTGAATTTTTTTAACCTTTCTAATATTCTCGTTGTGGACAGCAACCTTTATCCAAAGCCTACGCCGTATCTCTGAAAGGGTTAGATGAGTGGAGTCCTCATTCCCAACCTGCCACGTTTTTTCCCTAGGTAGGATGTGCATGAAGGCGCGCTCCACAGTCGATTGAGTCTTTCGCAGCCTGTTTTGGATTTGAATTCCTGCACGCTTAGCCGCAAGGATCAAGCTCGTGGAGCAAAAGTCTCCACCGGCATCTACGAATATTTGAGCATGCGGTGCTGGCCGCCATGACCACAGCGCCGCTGCCAACGCATCGTTAGGGCTTCCGGCCACCTCAATTGTTTTGTTGAGGACACAGCCGCAAATGGGATTAAGCATAAGCACTAGAAAGGGCCGCCCAATCACCGTAGCGCGATCTTTTTTGTACGCCAGAATATCTAGCGCTGCGACCTCAATAATTGGATCTGTATTCATTGTTTTTTGTCCCCTCCGCAAAAATCTAACAGTCAGAAACTATATCCACTTCGCGGAAAGTAAATTTGTCGAAACGATTTCGTATGTGGCTAACCCATGGATTGGCCAATGGGAAGTGGCATTACGAGGGTAGTTCTCAGCAGTGTTCTGTCAAGCTCGCACGATGAAAGAGTTGTGAATCCCTGCCCGCCACCGACCGAGTTCTCAGATCTCGCTAGTTAGTATACTCAGTGTACTAACGTTGAAATGGAGTCGATACAGTCAGGCGAACTAGGCACGAACTCATAGTTTGCAGATTTCTTCTTCATCGCAGCGAGGATGAAATATCATCTTTTTGATCAGAAGTTTCTCTTTGAAGCCTGCGGCCAGACTTCCTCAATCGGGCCAGAGTTCAAATGCCAAGGTGTCAGAAAACGCCTTAAACAGTTTTCGTGCAATCGCAGACACCCATCATCTCCAACATCGGTTTGGCGGCCTAGCGTGGCTCTTCAAGCACGGCTGTCGTGAATCAAGCCTCCCGCGAGGCGGTCGTCTTGACCCTGCGGGCTTCCATCCTCACGCCTGCGCGCTCCGCTTGCTTGTTTAGGCCATCAAAGCGTAGATAGGCCCAGAAAAAGTCAATCTGGGCGCGATTTACAACGCTCACGCGATCCATCCGTCCTCAGCTGCCATGGATGAGGGTCTAGTGGTTGCGGTGATTACGTCGGCCTCTGGCGTCAGTGTTGCGAGGTAGCCCTCAGCTTTCATCGCGCCGACCAACCTCCGGTTTGTCTCGGTGTTTCTTACCTTGATCTTCTTGACCTTCGCGCTCACGGTTTTGAAGTCCTCCTCGTCGAGCAACCCCAGCGCTGCTGAGACGTCCGGCCACTTCATACCAGGTAGACATTGTGTCAGCATTTCAGAACGATTCTCCGGCGTGAGTCTGGCGTTGCGAACCAGATGTCGCAGCACAGGCATCAGCGAATCAGCAAACCTTTCGTCGGCTTGGTTGGCCAGCGTAGATACACGGGCGATTTCAGACACCGCTTCCGGTTTGCTTTCAATCGTCTCCAAGCTTAGACCTGACCACATCTGGATTTTCTGGGTAAGTGGCAACGCTTTGCTTTTGCTTAGAGTGAGCATCGAGTCGAACTGGAGAGAACCGATATCGACCTCTGCCTTCGCCAGATCCCAGCGCTCAACCAAGTACTGGCCTTCCAAGTGCGGGCAAGCCTTCAATACGATCTCCCTGGCTTCCAGGCTGTATGGCAGAAACGCCGAGGTCACCAGCATGAGCCAGCGCTCCGCAGGTATTGCTGCTCTGAGCATTGAGAGATCTTGGAGCACGACGCCTTCTAGCAGTACCTTGAGCACATCATTGCTGATACTGGGAGAGTTCAGAAGATATTGTTGAAGTGCCTCGCCTTGGCTCGTTAACTGCCACAGTTCGCGTTGAAGAGACGATGCGTTCCGGGCAATAAAGCCAGTAAAAACCGTTGCCACCTCCAATGCGCTTTCATCGCCCGCAGCATTGCCGTCTGGTACAATGACTTTGTCAAATAAAATCCATACGGCCTCGGCTTTAGCGGCCAGTCGATCACCTTCAACTGCCTTTGCCCATAGATGCCTCGGAGCATCGGTGAGTGCTTGTAGGTCGCATGTCGTGTGATCGAAGAGTCTGTCTGCCAAGTCATCATTCGCGTCTAGTTCTGCCAGTAAACTTGCCAAGGACTCGCTGGATTCATCCAGGACAGCAGACTGATCCAGTAACGCGCTGGCAAGCTCATCAGCGTGAGAAAGCAGATAATCAGCTAGCCCATTGATGCCCAGCGCCTGCAGCCTACGCAGGGATATGATGCCCACATCCGAAGGTTCGGATTTGGCATCTTTGGAAGACTGCTCATTTTCTGACTTTGCGCATACCAGCGACAGCATGGGCAGGTTGATCTTGATGCATCCCCATTCAATCAGTCTTTCGAGCTCTGAGAGACTCATCACGTTGCCAAGTGAGGCGAATTGGATCGGGTACGCTCTGAGCCACGCCCAGGCTCCCGTGTGGCTTTCTAGATCTGACATCAGCCGGGATGCATCTTCCAGACTGTCGATCATAGGCACGAGATCCGTGAGAGCGTCATCGGCCAAAGTCTTGAATTCGGATTCAGATAGGTTGTCGACGATTGCTTTGACTAGCGCCTGACGGGCCTCGCTTCCTTCAAACACACCGCCCGCAATCCCTGTGTCCCCGGTTTTGAAAAGCCTGCGAAACAGCTTTGGTTCAAGGCGGTAAACGGCCTTGATGAACCCAGCCGCTTCCGTTCGAGTCAAAAGATCGTGCACTGCGAGGGCCATTCGCTCGGTGTGCTCGTTAATGCCACTCTTCAGCACGTGTCTTAGTTGGGCGTCTGCAACAGGGTTTGTGGGCGAGGTTGTTCGCGTGCAGAGACAGGCGATCAAATCGACTACGATCCCCCTACCCTCATCCAACTCGTCGCTCTTGAGCTTCTCAAGCACATTGTCCGGGTTGTCGACGGACGTGGATACTTCCGGCAGTACACCACGTCGCAGCGAAAGAATCAGGTCTTTGTCACCAGGCGTCAGCGATCCCTGATAGAAATAACCCAGGTAGTCGGTGTAGTCAGCATCAAGAAAACCATGCTGCATCAGGTAGCTCACGACGTCCAAGCCCTGAAGATTGTTCCTTACGACATCTCCATAGCCTTTCTTAACAGCGGACTTGAAAGACATCCTGTTGACCTGATCAGATTGCATCTGCGCCACCGCGATCTCATCCGCAATCGTACTGAGCCGCCGCCCAAGCAAGGAATGTCGCCGCTCATAGGATGTCGCGTTGAGCACCTCAGCCATCGCGACATTCCGAGGTGAGGTCTTAAACACATGCTCATATTGATTCAAGGCAATTGTTGAAAGCTGCGCGGCTTGATTTTTCAGCGAGTCGAATACCTCGTCGGTCACAAATTGCTCTGTCGTGTAACGCGAGCCACCGAGTTGAACATGGGTTGCCATTTCAGTGCCGGTCAAGCGAAGAACGGTGAACCAGACGTATGCCCTGAGCTCAGTGACATTGTTGGCCAGTTCGGACACTCGGTCTTCTCGCTCACGTCGCAAATCATCAAGCTGCTTGGCGTATGCCTTGTTTTGCTGGATTTTCCAGGCGTCGAGTCCCTTGATGACGCCATAAATCGCCCCCCGACGTTTAACCAGGTCTGCATACGCCCCAGGGTGCAGGTTGCGGATGGCGACGATCGCGAACAGTTTGTCTGGTTCCAGGCGTAAGCCGCTCGCTAGGATATTGGAGAACATATCGAATTCATTGACGATATTTTTCACCAGCCGGAGGTCGTCGATGTAATAGCAGACTGTCTCCAGCAATCGACGATCGAGATGCTCGCCCAAAGGTTTCGATTTGAAGGTTCGAAGGTTCAGAAACTCAAGCATTTTTTCTTGGGAGTTTTCCGAGTTGATCACGGGGATCACTGGAACGATGAGATCAAAAAACTTGGTTTTTTCGCCAACGACGAACATTTCATCGCGCAACGCGTAGACGAAATAGACGGGGCGACTCACCTGGGGTGACTGCTTGATGATGAAATTGATTTCTCGCAATCGGGTGAACACATCATGGATGCCGAACCGGTCGAGATCCTCAATGATGACCACGTCAATGTTGCTGCGCTCAAAGCAATAAATGATCTCATCAATATTTTTGTGCAGGACTGAGCCATGGTGGGTAGTCTCCACCTTGCCGCCTTTGAGCGTCAGCCCGTCAATGCTGAATAATGAGACCAGTCTCAGGCCCGCGTGCAGCAGTTGTATGCACCCTAGCGCGGCGATTCCGACGGCGAGTGAGCTTGGGATCGACAGCAGCCACTCCAAAAGCCAGGCAGGTTCGATTTTCGGCAGCTTTTCTGCTACGGGAACGTACAGTCTTAACACTGCCAGGATGAGGAGACCATAGCAGAGCGTTTTCCACCAGATCTTCACGCCCGAGGCCTGGTCGATCCTCTTTAGACGGGTCTTGGGGAGTGTCTTTGCAGGTACGGCGTACAGTAGCTGTTGGACGATTGTCTCTTCGATCCGTGCAACGAGATCGGATTCGGCCTTTTTTTCCTCAGATTTCGATTCTTGCCCTGCCTTGGCTGGTGACTCCGAAGAGCGCACAGATTCGGAGGGCGAAGTTCCCTCCTCGGCTACGCCGGCCTCAGTAACAAGCTCATAGGCCCCAGGTATTTCGTTGTCCTTGCCGAAGGTAGCCAACGAAACAAATGCGTAGACAAATTCTGGGTGACGGTGGACAAAGGTGCGAAGCACGCTGCTCTTCCCTGCCCCGTATTCACCAGTGATCGCGATGTTCCTGACCTGATCGTTCCTCAGGCCGTTTAGCAACTCGCGTTCATACCGATTGATTTTCCCTGGCTCAAGAAGCACAGGGGTTAGCGGCTCAAACAGGTTTTCATGAGTAGGCGCGGCCAAATACGTACGTGCGGTGTTATAGGCACTAACGGCTGCACCCGGATACCGTTTTAATGCGGTTATCTTGCGTCGAGTCTCGTTTCTCCAAGCATTATAGGCATCTAATGTCCGGTGACTGATTGCGCGTAAGCGAATGAACATCCGTGTCTCCAAGCAGGCTGGCCGCTACCAGGCATTCATCTGCCGAAGACTGAATGATCGATCTTGGGTCTGAGCGGGAAGGTAAACTTCTAGTGAGCCTCATACGATGCCTGAGATGATAGCTCACGGCCATCTTCACCTGCGAACGCTTTGTCCGGCTTGGAGGTGCTTTGAGGTTGGCTTGGCGTTCAGTAATGGAAACAACGGGTTCAGACAGACGAGGTGGATTTCAGTTAAGGTGCTATCAAAATGCCATCCCTCAGGGCAAAAGGTGCAGCGCCCTCTACCGAGCCGTTGTTCGGACGCGCCATGCTTGCATCTACTCGAACCATGTTCTCCTCAACGTCGACAAGGATGTACCTGCCCTCGCCTGCTTCCGGCTCCCGCCTGGAATGCCATCAGGCGTTCAGTTTTTCCAGGAGTGCAGCCACTTTCCCTGGGCCACGACGGAAACTCCCGTGATACCCACTGGCGGTTGTCGTGAGGAAGCAGCCACTGAACTCTAAAGCCCTGTCTTCGCGGAGAGCGCTTTTATCGTGCGGCTGAGTTGGGCGTTTTCTAAATCAGCTAAACATGGCCATCAAACCTGACTGATTAATTATGGGTTTTCGTAACGGATGTTATCTGCGCCCAGCAGGCTTTGCAGGAGCGACAGCTCCTCAACGCTGCAATCGAGTAGCTGTTTGTCGAATAGGATGCAGGGCTTCCCAACTCCTTCGTGACCGGAGGGGTGAATTGTCATTCCCATCCATAGAGCGGCAAGGTTCTTATCTCGGGTGAGCAACGCTATCCGCTGAGCAGGCACCCCTTCTTGGAAGCCGCCTAGCAGCAAGAGTAAAAAAATGTCCCACATAGCGTTGTACGCATCGGCGGGGCCATACACTGCTGCTGGTTTGATTACCTTCTTCGCAGGATTGAAGCCTTGGGAGGCGGTCAGTGCACTGAGGGCTACGGCGACACAAGGATGTTGCGGGGACACTCCGAGTGCTTGTACCGCCTCAATCATGGCCCGCCATGCCGCTTGACGCCGATTTCGTCCCGTAGCTGCCATGAGTGACGGCGCGACCCGCTGCAGAAACCGTATACCATCAGAAAAAATCTCACGATAGCGATCGAGCAGTGCTTGAATTTCTTCAAGACTGTAGGGCTGTTCTGGCCATATTTTGATCTGGGGGAGCGCTTTCTTGAGTGTCGAGATCGCGCTCGCCAGTTGATCTTGAACCGCCTCAGCATTCGGGAGGTTTTGAGTATTCCCCTCCAGTGCGAAGGGTAAAGGGTTCAGGTAGCAGCCACATGCTGGATTGCCCAGCATTTCGAGAAAATCGCTCAAAGGTGCCGATCCCGATTTTCGCCTGCCATTGTCGAAGCTCGCTTTGATCTCCGAGACGATATTCCGGTCTACGAAGATGTGGCTGCCAGAGAGGCCGTAAAACAAAGGCACCCAGCCCCCATCGACGAGGCATATGCTCTCATTCTTGATCTTGGGATCGAGCTGCAATCGTGCTCTCATGCGATTGCCTACCGGCACAATCACGTCACCAACGGAACCTGAAGCCTGCTCAACGGTGCCCTCGAAGACAACCGATACAGCTTCGTTTTTCCGATACCGGAGCCAGTCGTCCAGAGAGAGTGCTTTGGCTAAGACGCCTGTTAGCACGACACCACTGACGGCCGCTGACAGCACTTCGTCGTGGCGCAGAAGCGTTACGGAGACACGCGAATTGACTTCCTGCATTGTATGGGCCTCTCTGCGCTAACTTGAAATCTCTACGCCGGTTATGAGTTTTGCCAGACCGTGCGCAATCAATGGGAGGTCTCTCGACAGCGATTAGCTGTAGGTCGCCGCCACCTTGAATATCTAAGGGAGCTCGAAACCCAGGGCTTCCAGCACCAACCGATCTTCAGCCTTAAGCTTTTTCACTGCCCAGATGAGGACGTGCTTTGGCCGCGAGCTCGCCACGTAGGCAAACCTCGCCGCCTCGGAGGTTCGATCACGCAACCAGTCTCTCCAGTGCGACAGATGTACACCTGGCTGCAGAGACGATACAACCACGGTCACGTCGTGTGTTTCACCTTTGACCCCGTGAATCGTATCGAAACGCAGGCTGTCTCGATGGGCCGCTTTATCGGGTACCCCGGCCAACCTTTCGGAGATCAGCGACTTTCCCTGTCCAGGACGGGCTCGTAGATTAAGGCCCCTCAGCCCTTCTAAACGCCCTCGCATTTCTACAGGTACGAACGCTCGATCTGGCAACTGCCCAAGCGCAATTTTCGCAGCCCGGGCCCAGCTCGACCAAGTCTGACCACCATCGCCAAGCTCGTTTTCTACCAAGAACTGAAGGCTGTCGTGAAGGAATTTGCGCCACGCAAGTTTTGACTCAAAATCCAAAGGGCAGTAAGGCCCTGCTCGGGTGACCTGCAGATCTAAACGGGTTGCCAGCCACTTCCCGAACGTTTCCAAGCATTGCGCAATGTCGGTTAACTGGCCCGCTTTGAGGTTCATGCAGGCCAGCGCCAGCAACTCGATCCCCTCGAAAGCTCTACCAGTACGTAAGCGCTGGAGCGTCGTATGCCCACGCGCCACGACTACCACCTTGTCATGTATCAGGCACATTTCTCGAATGGCTGGAAGCACCTCCGACGGGCAGGTCTGATACTCGAAGATCCTTGGTTTTACTGAAGGAATACCAGGGTTTCCCACCACGCGTTCGGATTGAAGAATGTTGGAACACACATCTACGATGGCTTGGCCGCTTCGCCAATTCTCGTTGAGGACGTACTCCTCAAAGCCCAGTTCTTCCATACGCCGACGTACGTTGGCAGGATTCGATTTCCTGAAGCCATAAATTGACTGGTTAAGATCACCTACAAAATGGAATTTCACGCCTAGTAGGCTCAGCCTTTTGACGATCAGAAGTTGCTCCGCCGACAGGTCTTGGCACTCATCGACGATCACCAACGGGAATCGGCGTGCAATACGCGAGAAGTAATCTTTGAATTTTTCTTCTTGCATGCCGACCAAGGCGAGAATATCGATGTCACCGTAGGTCGCAAAGCCAGCGGCCCAAAGCCGTTTTTTGGTTGCCAACAGTGCCTTCTGGTCGGCCTCGTCTTGTTGGGCGAGGTTGGCTTCGTTATCCCATTTCCGATCGTTAGTCGAAAATACGTAGCGTTTGGATCCTATATCGTAGTTGTATCGACAAGCTGATACGGTGCGCCCACAGATCTTGATGCGCGTGTGGTAGATATCAGCTGACTTGTCGATGATCCGTATGCGGAAGTCGCCGTGCCGGCCTTGAAAGCCCGTGATCTCGCTGGCAATACTCGATAGCAGGTGTGTGAGCACGAAACTATCGAAGGTGGAGATGTAGTGCGGCAAGCCCAATGGTTCTCGAAGGTGCTTATAAACCCTGCTCTGGAGCTCGTCGGTAGCACTATTGAGAAAGGTGAGCAAAACAATTCCAGCAGGATGACGGTTCCATTCCCGGATGATCTTGCATACCTTGGCCGCCACTACCTCGGTTTTGCCGCTACCTGGGCAGGCTTTCAGGTACACATGCCGATCCAGCGGCGCATCGATGTATTTCTGCTGTTGGTCGGTGAACTCGATGCCGGCCGCGCGCATTTGGGCTGGCTTCTCCTGTGCCGCCATCAGGCCGCACCCTCTTCCAGACCGCAAGCCCAGAAAATGGCCTGGCGGATGTACATCGGCACTGTGAAGGCCGCCCCATTTACCTCAATCACGTCTGCAAAAGCTTGAGCGTAGATACCCTTGCCAATGTCATCGGAGTCAATACGATCTAGCAAAGCGCCGGCGTAAGGCGCTCGTTGAGCGGAAGTCATGGCAGCAAAATCGAGTTTAGCGTCTGCTTTTAGGCCTTTTACCACCGTCCCATTCTGAGCCTCCCAGAGCCCAGCGGCCACGCTCAACATCGTCTTGAGGTTGTTAGCCTCCATTGCGATGTCGTACTCAAAAGTTTTGTACTTCCCCGCAAAAAGCCGCGCGAATTCTGACAGGCCGATGTGCGTCTGCAGCCCCAACGCCGGGTTGTTGCCGACGATGCAGTTTTCTGCATGGGGCAGAAATGGAACGGTCTTTTGACCGCCCGCCCCATCGTCCTCGGTAACAGACTTTGGAGGGTCGTTGTCAGTCAGTCCTGAGCACCTGACGGGGACGTTTTCACCTTGGTACTCAGCTTTGACGTTGCAGAACAGTTGCATGAAGTGGTTGAAATAGATCCCGCCCAGATTGATGACAGACACACCGTAGTCATCCAGGGAGTTCCGTCCCTCGCCAAAGGGCTGCAGTACGATCTTGGCGAGTGCAGGCAAGACCATGGCCTCCGCTATCCCCTCGACTAGAATCGTGCCCTTAGCGAACAGCAGGTTCGACTTTGTCGCATCAAGCCATCTGTCCACAAATTGTTGGCTCTGCTTAGGTAGGCCACAGCTCCTCAGGGGCACTGCCTTGGGGCAGCTCAGGTTGGACAGGTGGATAACGTGATCTACGGATACTGCGGCGGTGATCACAGTCGAGTGGGTGGTTATGATGACCTGCATCCCGCGAGCCTCGGCGGCCTTCTTCAGGTGTCGAAGTAGCCGGAGCTGAAGCTGGGGGTGAAGGTGCGCCTCCGGCTCCTCAATTAACAGCAAGCGCAGATACGTCTTTTCGCCCTGACCTTCATCGGCTTCATAGGTCAGCTCTGCCAGAATGGAAGCGATGTACAGAAGGTTGTTATAGCCCAGACTATTTTCTTCCAGCGCCCGAAATTGAGCAGCGTCAGCCTTACTCAGATCGGGAAAGTACAGGAGCCTTAGCCCCTCCACGATTCGGGAGAAGCTAACCTCGGAAAATTGAATCATGGTGCCCTGAGAGAGGTGAGCCCCCAGGGCAGCTTTTAAACTCTCCCCAATTCGCTGGTTAGCTGCTTTGATCGCAAACTTGTCGCTCTTTGATAGCTCGCGATTGAAATCCCCAACATGCTGCTCCAGAGGATGCGGAACACGAGCCTTTCTAGCAGCATCTATGTCCTTGCGGCAGAGCGCTTTAAGCAGGCGCGCCAAGCGAGACTGGCGGCCCTCTCGCAGCTTGATTTCCGCGTCACGTAATGGCGGAAGATAAACGCAGTGGACGTAGTCCAGCTTTTCGGTTTCAAACGCTTTGGTGTACTCGTGGCCGGCGTAGGTATGGTGTTTGAACCTGCCACGAGACTCCTGATTCAGGGCCGTGAATGTGAGTTTTGCTTCGGCATGATTGCCGCACCAGGTGTCAAACGCTATGACATCATCCCTGTCTAGATCGGAGAAGGTCGCCTGAATTTTGATCTCTTCAACCGCGACATCGTCCCTCCCGAATCCCCTGTAGAAATCACGCTCGCTGATCACCCGTTTACCGGACTCGGAGTCATTGAATAGCTGACGTATCGCGCTGATAACGCCAGTCTTGCCTGCGCCGTTTTCCCCTACCAATACGTTCAGCCCGTCATGGAGCTCGATCGCAAACGGCTCCCCAAAGCACTTGAAACCCTGAACATCCAGTGTGCGTAAATACATGAGCATCCTTTCTCTACAAATTGCCTACGCAAACCAAATAGCTGCATGGGCTCGTTCCTAACCCATGCAGCTACGTCATGAACTCAGCACAGCGCTGATGGTGGCAATACGTTACCACCGGTTCACATCCGAATACCACGGAGGTGTGCCAGTACCTAGGCACAACGGCGCTGAGCAGCGTGTACAAGGCCGCGCTAAATAGAGCTGCGACCATCACTGACTTGCGCCAGACCGCGTCTGAAATCCGGCCGGTAACCAGCATAACGATCGCCATGAGCCCCGTTGTGATGGAAAGTGAAAGGCTAGCCTGGGCGGCCCCGGTTGATTTTCAAACTTGAAAACCCTAACTGCCGCCAGCCTAAATCTCTGAGGGGCCGCCTCACGCAAAGGGGCTGCAGGGGCCCTAACCTCTGCACTCTCAAGCACCTGCAAAAACCTATCAGCGCAGCCCGAACCCCATTCGCTTCAGCTCTTCGACGAGCTCTTCCCGACCATGCAGGTTCGAGACACTGCGAAGCCGATTGACCACCTGCTCAGACCACCCGGAAGCCTTCATTCCCTCACGCTGGTAAAACGCCCCCAGGCGCTCATCGTATTCAGCCACCGCTTCCACATCTGCCGCTGCCGAGTAGGTCTCGTGGTGAAGCACTGCGCCTTGGGGCAGCCGTGGTTTTACCTGTGCTGGTCGCTCGGTAGATGGATTACCTACGCAGAGACCGAAAACCGGATAGACCTGTGGCGGCAGACCAAGCTCCTTGGCCACGCCTTCAATGTCGTTTCGGATGGCGCCGATGTAAACACTGCCAAGTCCCAGAGACTCCAGAGCAACCACGGCGTTCTGAGCGGCCAAGGCGGCGTCGATCGTACCGAGCAACAGGCTTTCCAAGTAAGGCACTGCTTCGAGCTCCACACCCTGCTGCTCAGCTACGCGGGTGACCCTGGACAGGTCGGCAAGCCAGACAAGGAACAGTGGCGCCTGACGGGTGTAAGTCTGATTTCCTGCCAGTGCCGAGAGGCGCGCTTTCCGATCGCTGTCCTGAACAGCGACAACGCTCCAGACCTGCAGGTTTGACGAGGTCGACGCTGATTGCGCCGCGGCGACCAGGGTCTCTATGGTGCCGTCAGGCAATGGCTGATCAGTGAAAGCACGAACGCTGCGATGGTCGAGCAACTGATCGATCGTCTCGTTCCAGGGCATGAGAGGCGAGATGTCCAAGGCGCCGTAGCGGGAAGCCAGTTTTGATTGTGCGTTGACTGTCATTCGAGATCTCCAAATAGAGCCCGAGGCTACCAAATCGCCGGCAGTGCGACACGCTTCCCGCGCGAAGTTTCATATACCATGGGGCCCACAGAGTCCCACAAAGGCACGTTTCGATTGTCAGCAAAACCGCTTACTGCCCGCGAGGCCTATCAGGTGCTTCGCGACATCGCTTTGGGCGTTCGCACCATGCGCCGCTTGGGTGAGAAACCGTGGACTGAAATGTACAGCGGCATGACGAGCGTCGAAACCGATGGCTGGGTCATCACGTTCTACAACGATTGCGATACGCTCGATTACTGCGACAGCTGCTATAGCCCAGATGGCAGGGCCTACCTATTCGATTCGTTCCAGCACTACGGCACCGATCCTGTCGAGCTCCTGAGCAGCTGGTAACATGCCCAGCTTTAAAAAATGCTGGCCGATATGTGAGCAGCCGCGGCGTTCCCTCGCAGTTTGGTTAAAATTCAGTCCAGCGCCCCACGCTTGGCACGCGCCACGAGCTCGTCCACCACCCTACGTACTTTGGGAAGGAGGTGGCGAGTTTGAGGCCATACCGCGTGGATCTCCACGTCACTTGGATTGAATCTTTGAAGAACTGGTACAAGCCGCCCTGCCTCAAGATGATCTCGAACCAGGGAGCTCGGCATCTGGCAAATGCCTTGCCCTGCCACGGCCATGGAAACGATCGCATCTCCATCGCCGACCTCATGGGTTCCAGGTGGAGTGATGGGAGTCTGTTCCCCTTGCTCATCGAGGACGTTCCAGCTCATACGCTGCCCGCGTCGATAATTCACGATACAACTATGGTTCTGTAGCTCCTCCAGAGAATCAGGACAACCATGTCGCTCAAGATATTTCGGTGCGGCGCAGATGACCTGCTTTTGCAGGGTCAGTCGCCGGGCGACAAGGCCGCTGGAGTCCTTCAGCGATCCAAAACGGATGCTCAGGTCGATGCCCTCCTCGATCAGATCAATGACGGTGTCGGTATTCTGTGCCGTCTTGTAGTTCTGACGGCTCCGGCCGCAGGTGCGGTTTACCCCAGTGGAGGTCAGGAAGCGCAGGGCAAACTTAGCCTTTCAGCCGATGCCAGCCAGTCGATGCGAGCTGTTAGCACTGGAATGGCGAGCCCCATCTCTGTTCCAATCCACACGGCATACCAGCTAGATGCCATCTCCAGGTCGCGTTCTTCTACAGCACGTGGATGCGGGCCCCGCACGACGACTACCCTTCACTGCCAACAGCTCTCAGTTGCTTCGTAAGTCCAAACGATGCGAAGGCGGCGCTCGCGCTGACGTTGACCTTTGGGCATCGCGGCTAAGCTAACCGGGAAGTTCCCATTTGCTCGCGAATCTGGATCCTATAATCTCTCCCCCGGACGAATAGCTCTCTGGGCAGCTAGCCGAGAGATTATTCGTATAGTAGCTTGTCGCCATTATGATCAGCAGATCCTTGATCTGATCCGCTAGCCTCAGACCCCCCTTTGTAGATTTTGGTGATGTGGTGCACTGAGCGATCTAAATCCCTATCTGATATGGAGATCAAATGGCAAATCTTATTTGCATCGACGTGATCGACTCGTCCCTAGTCGACCAATTTTCCGCCGAAGGCCAGGGCTTCCCCGACCAAACCATGTTGAATTCGGACACTGGGGAACGTGACTCCACTGTGCTTGAACGACTGATCGGAATGTCCCGCCGTGCACGCCGTGCTGAGCTTGCAAATGTAAAAGCGGGTATGCGAGTGATGGATTTTCAACAGACATCCACCGGCCGGCTTAAGCTACTGCTCCAAGACCTCTACCACTCTGACCCTAGTTTCCTCAAAAAACAGAAAAGCTTCGGCGGTTTTCGCAGCTGGGAGCGTGTGATCTTCAACAACGTTGACATCACTTGGCATGAACCTGCGGGCGCGGTGGCGCAGCGTTTCAATGAATTGTCTGAGGAAGATCAGTCAACCTTGCAGGGCATGCTTGATAAGCGCCTTGCCTGGGTCGACACAATAAAGAAATGGGACGCCGACCTTTTAACCTTCATCCGAGCCCGCGATTACATCAAGCCGCTGGGTGGCATGGTTGGCATCCTGCTGGATCAGTCGGCGAAATGGGATGATCTTACGAGCGAAGAAAGGCAGGCACTGGCCGATGGTGCTTATGCCGTCGCCACGCCGTTTGGAAACGATCTGTTAGGCGTTTTCGTGACGAACCGGCCTGAGCTGATGCATTACTACTCAGCGTTGCTGAGTGACGAAAGGACGGCGAAACAATCTCCTCAACAAGGGCTCATATCCGCCGAGTCGCCACCCGCCGAGTCGTTCCCCCCCGAGCAGCTACCCATCGACCGGCTGCCCGATGACCTACCGGAGGCGTCAGATAGATCTTCTGCGCCCCTGACGCTGTATGACCTCTACAGCCAGCTGTTCCAGCTTGCCGAACAGGCAAAGTCCGATGCCGGGAATTTGCATTATGCCGAGCAAATCGAGGCGCTGATCACATCAAACCTTCCACGGCTGAAGCAGGAGTATTCGCTCAGTGAGGAGGCCATACGCAAAATCCTTATCGAATGTATTGACCTCTTGGCCACGATTGGAGGTGAGCTATCGCTGCAAGAGTTTGAGGACGCTGAATTCCTGGCTGCGTTCAACGCGGCATGGCTGGAGTATTTCAACACACGCCTGCAGGAAGAAGTGCCGGAGACCTTCCTGGCCGATCTGACTGAGGAGCGTGAGCTGGAGTCAGCCGGTATCAAAGCCCGCCTTGTTGAGGTGCAGGCTCGGTGTGTGCAGATCGACAACGATTTGGCAGGCTTCAATGAGAAGCTCAAGGTTGCAAACTTCCGGGAGAAAGGTGAGCTGAGAACCAGCATCACCAAGGTTGAAGAAGCACGTGTTAAAAGCAGCAGAGAGCATCAAGAGGTCGAACAGGAAGGCTGCGATCTGTTATTGCCACCAGGCTATCGAATTGCGACGCTGGCGGTCGACGGCCATAAAGTGATTTTGAATCCCGACGCCTTCCACCCAACCGCCAAGGCGGCAATTCAAGCATGGTCAGGATCTGCGGCCAATGAGTCGTGTCTTCCTTGCCCTCGCGACTCCGTTGAACAGCAGAGTGCGTCCCATGCCGACGTGCCAGTTCCGCCGCCGGCAGCAGATTTCGGCACGAACGAGACTGAAGACGACGATGAGGCACTAGTAGCGCAGCGCGTGACCGCTGAGTCTGAGCCATCAGTCGAGCCAGCGGTTGAGACAGCGCAGGCGCAGGCGATCGATCTAGAACTGGCGGTCGCCCCCCAACCAGTCGATGTACTGCAGCTCCCCTCCGATGTGCCTTCTAGCGCGCCGATGCCACCCGAAAGTGCACCCGAGCCAACGGTTGCCGGTATCGATCATCTTGAAGATCCAGATGCCACCGCGACGCAGCTCCTCGCGGGGGGGACACAATTCGAAATGTCGGGAACTTCGGCGGCTGATGCCATTGAGGAAGAGATCAATGTCACCCAATTTTTCAACATGCCGGAGGACGCACGTGCGCGGCTGGAGCACTGTCAGCAAACCATGGATGCTGTTCCTGCCATAGCCGTAGAAAATATTGCCTTACTTTGGATCAAGCATGGTCAGCTTCCGTTGGCCAGCAAAACGCTTGAGCTTGGGGAGCGGATGGGGCTTGCCGGCGACATGTTATCGCTACCCCTCCTCCAAGCCGCCTACCACGGCATGCACGTTTGGCGTGGTGACTCTGCAACGGTCACTCGTGTTCAGCAGAGCATGAACCAGCTCTCCACTGAAATCATTGAGAGCTGGATTTGTCGGCGCCCGGGCGGACGTACAGTGCCCTACCTGGTGTTTGCAGCCACTTTCCAGCCGACGCTGTTCTTTGGAATGATGACCAATGCGCCTCGTTTGCTGGCCTCAATCCAGAGTAACTTCGACGGCCCAGTATCAAGATTGATCGAAGAAGTCCTCGATTTCTCCAGCCACAACACGCGCCTTGATCTCGATACGCTTCGTGAACAGCCCACGAGCAACGACAAAGAATCTCGTGGCAAGTTGGCATTACGGCTAGTCGAGTGGCACGACCGGATCCAGAACAAACAAACGGGGTGGGCTCCCGCGCGCAAGGCAATGAAAGAATGCCTGGTTCGTGAGGACTTCGACCTCGCCTACCGGAGCATTACTAAGGACGATGCTGGCCGGCTTGATGACGTGCGAGCGTTTGCTGACCTGTACCGGGACAAGGAAGAGCAAACTCGCCTCATGTTCACCGAAATCCACAGGGTGATGAACGAGAGCACGTCGGCGCCGCAGATTGAAGGTAACGCCAAGAACTGGTTCCTGCGAATGGTCGATGAGATCGTCGACGTCGCGGATCAGTGGGTCGAGGGGCACAGCCTTCAAGGCCAACGCAGCAGCGAAGTCAGCAAGTTCGCACCACGTTTTCTCACCATGATCTCGGCTGCCATTGCTCATCTCATTGAACGATCCCTGCGCACCGAAGATCTTGAGCAGCAAGCCGGGTTGCTGCTCGTCGTAGGCGTTCTCCAGCGCATCAATAAAGTGGCAGAAAGAAATGAGGCCACCATATGGGAAGTTCCTCGGGTCAATAGTTGGCTCCAATGGCCTACCGAATGGCTTGCGACCTCCCCGAACGATGATCCCGCTCATCAACTGACACTTCTGAACAGTCTGCTTGAGGACGGCCTGCAGGACTTGGCGCTTGCCGACAAAGCGTTGGAACGCAAAAACTTCCGACATGCCCTCCTCCTAACCTTGCACCATGAGGATGGCAATAAAGGCTCAATGGCGGAGAACATTGAAGTCATCAGGCGCCTGTTTTCCGAGGAGGTTCACCAGTGCAACCTTCGAAGCGACGAAATGAGGGGGTTGTTGGACAATGCCAACATTGCCTCGCTGATTGATGATGAGCGGCATTACCAGCTGCGCGGTGAGCTGGAGCACCTTCAGGATCAGCTCAAAAATCTCCGGATGTTGGATGACCTGGGCGAGATTCATCGCAGCCTTGATTCGCTTCAATCCAGTATCGTCACCAAGTTCACCGCAAAGAAAGAGCAGCTCGAAACCTCCCTGGATGCGCTGGTCAACCAAGCGCTGGTCGACCGAGGCGTCGGCTGGGTGCCTGCGGTGTGGCTTGAGCAGATCCGCTCAGCGCTTGATGCCCACGACACGACAGTCGCAGAGGAGATGCTTGAGCACCTGAAGCACTCCCTGGGAACTGGTGAGGCTCTGCAGGGTGATAGCGAAACTGGCACGGAGTTGCTGAAGCGGTTCCTTAGCCTTGAGTCTCAACTTTTTGCTCACCTGAGTGAAAACCACAACCCGCGTGAAGTGATTCGACACCTAGCGGGCGCGAGCTTCGATGGCTTGTCTTTGGACGCGCTACCGGCCTTCTTCAAGCAGGCTATTGAAGCTCTCTTAAGCCTGCGCCGCCGGGTCAAGTCTCTCGACAGGGCAACTTACGAAGAGCTTGTGCATGTCCTGGAGGGAGTAGGCCTGGAGGCAGTGACCCCAGTCTTTACCAATGCCACGCCTCAACGCACCTCATTTTCGTCACGCAGCAGAATTTCTCACCTTACCTTACAGGTCAAACAGCGGGACACAGGCCGTGGGATCGTGTTCTTCAACCAGAAATCTGAAGATCAAGCCGTCAATGTGCTGCTCGGCAATGCTGACTGGACGCTGCCGGAGCTTCGAACGCTCCTGACCGAGCAGACACAGTTTCTGCATGACCGGACGTTGCTGATATCTGCCAGGGAGCTATCCAATGACGAACGCAATGACTTGGCCAAGTTCTCGAAACAACTGAAGCATGCCCTGCTCCACGTCGACCCAGTCATGCTGACCATGCTGGCAGGGCTTGGGGTTCCGGATCACCAGCGCCTCAAAACCTTTTTGCAGCTGAGTTTGCCATGGACGTTCGGCAACCCTTATACCGGCAACCAGATGCAACCCGCTCCGCCCGAAATGCGCTATGGACGCCAGAACGATCTCAAGTCTCTGACCACCATGCGCAATGGCGCTGCCATGATTTTCGGCGGGCGGCAGTTGGGTAAGACGACACTCCTGAACGAGACCCGCCGACGCTTTCACAACCCAGGTCAGCGTCACCATGCATTCTTGTTCCAGATGGATGGAGACTTGGATCGTGCGAACCTGTCCGGAAACGAGCTGGACAAACACCGTGATCGAGTCTGGAAACACATTCATGGGGCAGCTGTTGATAGCAAGTTGATCAAGGATACGTTTGGGCTTGATGCTGGCGGGATGGTTAAGGCGCTACATGATTACTTCAGCAAGGACAATGCTGACGCGCTGATGGTTTGCCTTGATGAGATCGATCCTATCCTTGGTCTGGATGCCGCAAACGGCTTCCGTATTTTCCGTGAGCTGAGTGGGCTGGTGAACAACAGCAACGGCCGGTTCAAGGTGGTAATCGCCGGGCTGGAGAACGTTCGCCGGTTCGCCGATGCCCCAAACTATCCACTGCACCAACTCGGTAGCGCGATTCAGGTGTCGATCATGACCCCCTCCGAAGCGCTCCAGCTCATTCGTGAGCCGCTCGGGCATCTGGGCTATGAATTCGAGTCGCCCCTTTTGATGAATCGTATCCTGGTCGAAACGAACCGGCACCCTGGGTTGATTCACATCATCTGCCATGAGCTGATCCAGAGACTGAATGCGCGCCACAACCGGCGTGTGGGATCGGTCGTCATCACGGCTGACGATATCGAACAGATTCGAAAAGAACCATCGATACGACAGCTCATCTGCGACCGTTTTGATATTACGCTTAACCTCGACCTGCGCTATAAGTTGATCGCGTACAGCTTGATTTCCCAGAGCACGAGCAGCTTCTCTCCAAGCCGGGCGCAAACCATCGTCAAAGAATGGGCACCGCAGATTTTCGAGCCCATGACGGAGGCACAATTCGAAGCGTTCCTGGATGAGCTGTGCGGGTTGGGCGTACTTCAATACATGCGCCGTGCAGAGGGGGGGAAGGAGTACGCTCTGCGTAACGCCAATATCATGAATCTGGTAGGAGGCCAGCAGAACATTGAAGATAAGTTGTTGGCTGCAGTTGAAGCGATCAATGAAAACGATCCATTGTCCGCACATGCCTACCCAGCTGATGCACTGCGCCCTTCTCCGTTGACGTTGCGAGACGAAAAACTGCTGATCAGCGAAGAGGCCCGGGACAAAGCTACATACGGTGCCATTGAGGCACGGTCATCGAATTACTCTGTGGGCATCATTGCGGGGTCGGAAGCGTTGGGACTCAATCCTCAGTGGATGGTTGAGTCTCTGCTGGCGATCGGCCTGGAAGAACCACCGCTCAATCCGAACCAGCACCCTGGTCGGTACTCTCCGGCGGTCAGAAAAGACTCCAATCTCAGCAGCCCCAGCGAATTCAAGAAGTTGCTGGTCGATGGGATGATGGGCGTCCAGGCCCTGAGCAAGAACATCATGTTCTTCGTCGAGATCACCGGCGACCAGCCCATTAGCATGACGCTGGATCTGCTTGATGTCGCCCACGAAGCGCGGCTGATAACTAACGCCAAACGTAATCGCGTGCGCGTTATCTTCCTGATGACGCCTAGGGCTCTTTGGCAATGGGAGTCTCATCCATTGCTGATCCAGGGGCGCGAAGCCATGCAGCCCTTCATCGCTCTGGATGTCTGGAACAACACGGCTTTGGCTCACCTCCTGAACAGGCTTAATCTGGAGAATACGTCCACATCTGCCCAGGTGTTGGAAACCTATAGTCAAGGCTGGTACTTCTCACTGGACAGACTGGTGGCCGCCAGCGCCAAAAAATCTGAGGTGGTGAAAGTCAACGGTTTTGGGGCGGCCTACACCTCCCTACTCTTAGCCAAATCCAAGAGCATGGAAGAGTTTCTCAGCAAAACCGGCGTGACTGCAGTGAGCTGGGCCCGTCCCGTGTTGAGCGCGCTGTGCGAGCAGGAGCGGTTTGATGAGGAAGACCTTGAGTTGCAACTGATGGATAGTTTTGGGGATATCGATCCTCAACAGGCGCTTCGCTGGCTGACGCGATTGCGCCTGGTCTCCCCGTGCCGCGGTACCAACAAGAGCGTCTACCGGGTACCAGACAGCATCAAGGCTGCCCTGCTTGTTAAATCGCCACAAGATGCCAAGGCCTGAACATGCCCGAACAAACTCGAGGTTGGCCGGACTGGGTACAGGCTATGGCTGCGGCATGGGGCGCAGTACCGGCAAGCGAAGTGCTGAGTCCTGATTCCGAGGCGTGGCCGGCAATTCTACTGACGGCCCCGGATCTGGCAGAGTGTGCAAGTTTTGCTGTCGCGGGACGCGCCTTGAAATATGGCCAATCCATGGCCATTGCACTCCCATTGATGGGAGGTGAAGGGCTCACGCGATTGATGGTCTATCTGCATCGAATTCGCCTGGACTCCCTGCAGGGTGGTATACGCTCGCCATGGCTTAATCCCGGCAATATGGAGCGGTGCCCGGACATAGTTTTCATCTCGCGCCCCCGCGCTGGCTTCCACGACCTTTCTCGTGTGCCGACGCTACGGGCACGGGTGCTACGCGCGTCGGACACAAAGCGAACCAAGGCATCTGCTTCACAAACCCTCGTAGTGGATGGATCCTCAGATGTCATGGAGCTGGTCGACACGATTGGCAAAGGCAGCAAACCGTTTGTATTGGTCATGGATGGCACAAGGGGAGGCAATGATAATTGCGCAATTTTGGACAGCGCGCTGGAGGAAATTTTTCCGCAGGTTCCTCGTATAACACTGCTTTCTTTGGGTGACAGCGATTCCCTGGAAAGAATGAGGTCGAACGGAGCACGCAGCCATTTCTGGATCATGCGCTTGGCCGATAAGTTTCTGCTCGATTGCCGTGCTGATATCGGCTCCGCGTTTCAACTCTTGGTCGTGGAGGATAGTAAAGCCAATGCCGAGTTGGGACGGATTGCTGAGCGATTCTTCGGTTTAAGAAGGGATCTGGATCGCAAGGACTCGGTACTCAAGGAGCGCCTAGCCGTCATCGGAAAGGTCTTTCGCGGCCTGAATGAGCTATCGATGCCGTTGCGCTATCTAGAGAAAACGCTACAAGCGGCGACACGGCCAGGCTTGTTCCCCGTTCGGTGTTTGGAACGGTGGTTACAAATTGCGAACCAGGGAAGCTCCTTGTACGGCGAGTCGGATGTGGCCTCTCGAAACCTCATCCAGCAAGTAGCCGACGTGCATCAGCTTTTCATGCAGTCAACCACGGGCAAGGCAGGCTGGTTGCTTAAGCATCTGCGCGAGTCGTGTACGAAGAACCAGAAGACTTTGGTTTTGTGCGGAAGTACGCATGAAGTCACCGCTCTGGAATGCTGGCTGGATGATGAATTAAATGAAGGCTGGGAGCAGATCGTCCAGGTCACTGCTATGGATGGTTTGAAGGCGTATCGACAGTACTCCGGAGCAGTCGACGACGTCATCATCACCGGCATGCTCTGGCCTAGCCGGCAGCACTGGCTCGCGACGCCCTGTCGTCGTTTGATCATACCGGCGTATGACTATGAAAAGCCCTATGTCCAGCGGGCCGTTCAGCTGTGGTGGGCCAAACATGGTGCTGAAAGTCGCTCGGATGGTGACAAGCTCATGCACTGGCAACTCGGTTGGAGTGATCGGCGTTGCTTGGACATCGATGTGCATCCACAAGCGCTGGCCCTGGAGCCCGTCCGGTATCCTGACTGTAGTCAGTACCCGGCCAAAATTCGGGAAGTTAATATCCCGCTCGCAATGGACTACGACAACTGGCTGGACTTGCTCATGGAGCAACCAACGGAGCCTACCGCGTCTATCCAAGGCGGTGAGTTACTGGCTCCGGATTTGGTTTGGATATCCATCGAGGGTGCTGACGCGGAGCTACCCTGGCTCAAAACCCGTCCGGTACTCGTACTAAGGGAAGAGGAAATCCACCCGACCCATCCGGATGACTTAGCAGAAGGTGACCTGATCATCTTGCTCAAGCACACCGATGAACGCATCGCCACCCAAGAAAAGCTTTTCGACATAGTGGCACTCTCTGAAGGTATGCAGCAGTGCCTACGCACTGCAAACCGCTGGAAGACGATGGTGGAAACCGTCTCCGCTCGGCTTAGCATTTCTCAGGTGCAAATTCACCTGCGCAAAGAACATGTGGTAGTCACCGACGCGACGGTAAGCAATTGGTATCGCCATAAGGTCTATGGCCCTCGTGATCGTGCTGCGGTCACTGTATTCGCCCGTCTTTCTGGGGCTAAGCAGCCTGATAAATCTGCGCTGTATGTAGCCAACGCGATCGAACAGGTGCGCAAGGCTCACCAGCAGGTCGGAAAGGAGCTGCGCAAGGCCCTGCTGGAGCGCGGAAAAGGTGCCACCACCGTCGCGATAGGACAGCTGACGATAGACGTTCGCGCGCTCGACGACATGATCGAGGTCGCTGTGGTGCGTTCGATACGAGCTGCAAACTTCCAAGTTGTCTCTGTGAAAGAGGATGGCCTGAACGACATTCTCAATCGGGTTCTGGAAGCTCACCCCGGACGAATTCACATGACGACACCGGCGCTCAAATCCATGCGTGATTCCGTGTACCGTGACCTAGGTAAGTTCAAGGCCTGCTTGTCGCTTATGGCGACCAAGCTGTACGAACACTACAGTGATAGAGGTGGCCGGTTGCATGAGGTGCTTGAGTATTTCAAGCATGAAAGCATTGAGTTTGAACCCAAGATGTCGCCAGTGACAATGGGGATGTTCGCGGACAATCGCAAATACAAAGGCAAGCCGGCGAACATGAACCGGCACTTTTGCCTAGGCAATGCTCGAGACCCAACACGTACTTTGCGTATCCATTTCGACTGGGATGCGGACGAGAAACTGCTCGTAATCCACCACGCCGGCAAACACTTGGAAACCACCCAATCTTAAGGACGAACCATGGCCCTCAATTACCGAGAAGAAACGGCCTTGACGGCCGCTTTTCTTACAGAGATGCGCCTGCGGCTGAGTGACAAGAACGTAGATGTGCTGCCGGTGGATGGCAAGCTGTATGACGGCATCGAGCCCAGCCGCCTCAGTTTGGTTGGGTGCCTGGGTGCCGCTCCGGATCCGGACTATACCGGGCCGCAGCCGCCTAACTCGATTGGTCTCGTGCTGTTGGTGTCACCCGACGATAATGGCTTGATCCAATGCGAGCTCAGCGGCCAGTTCGACGTGGTGCATCGTTACATACCAGATCTGCAGAGCGTGCAGGCAAACCTTGTGCTGGATTCAGGTTCGCCACGAAAGGGGCAGACCTTGCCCATGGCTTTCAAACGGTACACGGTAAGCTTCTCATCGATCACGCTCGATCTTGATCCACAGAGGCCCAATGAATGGGTCTCAGCGAAGGCTGCTATGGCGGCAGTTCTGAATACTGAACGACAGCGATGGATGGATGACCCCAGGGTGCTGCGGCGTTGCCACACAAATGCCAATGGCAATGCAAAATTCAACTTCGACTGGAGCGAGTTGGGGCTCATCGACCAGATGAGTCTGAATCGCACGGTCGCTGAGCAGATCACTGCCGACCGCAGCCTGATCCTCAGTTATGCCATTAACCTTAGAGCCCGGCTGCGTCCTACTCCATCTGCGTTCGGACTCCGTGAAAGCGGTAGTTTTCTGCTGGAGATATTCCTGGAAAATCAGACGACAACAGAGCATGCGCGAGCGTTTGGCGTTGACGCCCCCTACCTGCTGGATACCCGACTGATCACCCAGCTCACTGCCGGCGAGCACTACAAAGTACCTCATCGTCTCCAGCCCGAGGAATATCGCTATCGTGATAACGATGGTCTCCCAGGATACGGAATAAGTTGCGCGGTTGTGGAAGCCGGAGAGAAGCTATTCGTTACAGACGGAATGCCGACCTGCGCCCAGCCACGAGTCGATGCGCCATTGCCTGACGAAGTCGGGATGGACTATGCACCAAGCTACGAGTTGCTCGGCCGAGATCCGCTGCTGGTGTGCGACAGCTTTCTTGAGACTCAGGAGCGCTACCTGGATGAGTGGGCGGCGCGTATCAGTACCTTGGAATCTTCGGGTCTGATGGCTGATCGGGACGTTGCCCTGGCTGACCGGGAAGCTTTTCAAGAGGAAACGAGCCGCATCCGTGACGGCGTTGAGCTGCTGCGCACCCATGACGATCTTCGCCAATGCTTCCAGTGGATGAACGAGGCGATGTCCAAAGCTATCAAGATTCAGGGAAAGAAGTTTACTGGCTGGCACCTCTTCCAGCTTGGTTTCATCCTCTCGCAGATACGATCAATCTACGAGCGGCACGCTCCTACCAATGAACTGCGTGGGAGTATGGAAACAGCCGATGTTCTTTGGTTTGCCACCGGCGGCGGAAAAACCGAGGCGTACCTGGGCATCATCAGCATCGCGTTGCTCTATAGCCGGCTAATGGGTCGAGACTACGGCACTACTGCCTGGCTTAGATTCCCTTTGCGGATGCTTTCCGTTCAGCAGTTCCAGCGGCTCTCGTACGTCTTGGCACAGACCAACAAGATACGGCACCGTGAACGCCTGGGCGGATGGCCATTCACGATTGGTTATTACACGGGCGACGGCACTCCGAATCGAGTGAGCAGTACCTATGGTGAAGACATACAGAAAGGGTTTTTGCCGTCATTCAGCGAGGAGCGGCTCAAGTCCTACCAGTTCATCTCCGACTGCCCCTACTGCGGTACTGCGGGTTCCATCGGCATAGAAACGGATATGGCGCGCGCCCGTATCAAGCATGTCTGCAGCAATCCAGAGTGCTGGTCTAACTGCGATGCCGACTCAGGTGACCACGGCCAGGGTATTCAGGGCGAAATCGGAATCTACGTATCCGATGAGGAGTGCTACCGGTATGTGCCGTCGGTATTGGTTGGCACCGTGGACAAGCTAGCTGTCATCGGTCACAACCAGCGGTTTGTTAATTATTTTGGCGGGGCACGTTATTTCTGCCCAGAACACGGCTTCTCGCAGAGATCGAAATGCGACCATCGCCGCATCCTGAAACAAGGCGAGAAATGGGACGCTGTTGAGTGTGGAAACAACACTCGAACAAGCACCATCAGGGTGGTGCCCGTCGCGCCCATGAAAGACCCTGGCTTCTCACTGCTGGTGCAGGATGAGCTGCACTTGTTGCGTGAGTCATTAGGTAATTTCGACGCTCATTATGAGACGTTGCTCAGCACGCTTCAGGTCAGCCATGGTGGTCGCGCTCCCAAAGTGCTGTCAGCAACAGCAACGATCAAGGATTTTGAAGACCACATCCATCATCTCTACCTGCGCCGAGCTGTTCGATTTCCCGCACCCGGGGTCAATCAAGGTGAATCGTTCTACGCTCGCAAAGCCAAGGATGTCGAAACGGGTTCACATCTTATCCGGCGGTGGTTCGCTGGCATTCTCCCGATAGGGCGCAGCAAGGTGACCATGAAGGCTGTAGCCGAAGCCAGCTCACGGTTCCTCGACCAGGTCGATGACTGGCGGGTCAAGCTTGCTGATGGGGACGCCCAACTCCTACAGGCCATTGGCCTTCGTAGCGAGCAAAGCCTTGAAGCGTTGCGTTACGTTGAGAAAAACCTCAATACCGATCTGGTGTATGCCAACAGCAAACGCAGCATCAGCGAAATCATGCGATACATGGAAGAGGTCAACAACAAGAGCGGTGTAGAGCGAAAAGCCCGGCTGCTGGACGGCGAAACACGCCTTGACATGATTCTCGACGCAATCCGCCACGTCGAAACCAAGGACGCTGATGACACCTGCCGCCATATCATCGCTACCAGTGTCGTATCGCATGGTGTCGACATCGCCGAACTGAACTTCATGATCGTTGCGGGTTGGCCTAAATCAACAGCGGAATATATTCAGGCATCGGCGCGCAGCGGCCGGGTGCATCCAGGCATCGTGCTCTGTGTACTTTCGTCGCACCAGCTATTCGAGTCCGGGGTGTTCATGAATTTCGGGGACTACCATACCTTCCTCGACCGTCTGGTGGACTCCGTTCCTATCAACCGATTCGCCCCAAATATCATCGATCGCACCCTTCCAGGAATCTTGTCTTCGGTACTGCTGAATTGGGCACCTCAACAGAATTGGGGGGCGGAACTGAACTATAAGGTCACCAACCTGGTGACGCTGCTGCGCAGCGATCTGGGCAAGGCTGCGGTTGCTGAAATCAAAACCGTGGTCATCAATTCATTGCGCATCCCAGCCGCGTTGACCGGCAAATTCGATTCACGCGTCATTGCGGGCTTCAACGCAGCGCTGGTCTCCCGGGTAGACAATGCATTTTTCGAGTTGGAGCGGTGGCCAGGTAGCAAGAACGATCAGACCCTGAGCGAGGCACTGGGCGACATTTTCGGCTACGCCCCTTTCCGCTCGTTCCGCGATATTGAAAACCAGATATTGATCAAGCCAGTTAACAGCGCGGCCGATCTGGTATTCATGGCATTGGCCAGGTAGGAAAAAAATGGACAAGGAATACGTGAGCCGCAGCCGCCTTTTTAGGGAAGCTTTCCTACCTGGAGCATTTACTCGCCTTCGCAACCAAGCTTATGGGCGCGTGATGGGGATAATCAACAGTGGTTCAGCGCTCGACGGGGTCGATAAAGAGCAACTGCGTGAGGCAGTCCTGGCCTTCGTCGAGGACTGGGAAAGTGCCGGGGGCGCGGTCGACCCGACCTTCATGACCGCCGCTGAAAAGAAACGATTGGAAATTCAGTCCCCCTCTGAAGTCTCCGTCTCCCCTGCTCCGCTCATCCTGACCTGCAAGCGTTGCAAGGTGCTGGATTTCTACGACGCTCGTGAGCCGGAAGACCGAACGCTTTCCAAAATGCAGGCTCGGATCAAGCAATCCAATGGCAGAAGCTTCATCGCGTGCAAGCGGCAAGGATGTTCTGGAGAGATGATCCAGCTGCCGTACGTTTCAGTGCATCGCTGCGGATATTCGAGTCCTATCCATATTCAGCATGCTGCACGCCGCTCAGCCAATATCGGCTACCGGGATGCAGGCTCCTTCTTTCACTCGGCATTCTTTGATGTCGAGACTGGTGACAAGCTCTCTGGCTCGCTTCAAGACAAGTGCCCTGCTTGCAGCGATCAATTCGATGACGAAATCCAAAAGCGTGGCACGGCCCTTACCAGCGGTGAGTCCTTCTACGCCCAGAGCACCCAGTACATCGCGTTGAGCGAAGAGCGAGGCAAACTCATCGCGAGCCTTCTCCAGGCTTTGCAGGACGCCCCGGAAGGCGTTGAAAGCATGGCCCAAGATGTGTCCGAAGGCGTCGCGCTTTCGCTGCTGAAACAAATGTCCGGTCGTGAGCTGGAGCAGAAACTCACCCTACTGTTATCTGCGAGCATCAGTGATGCGACTGAGCAGGCAGCCCTGCGCAAGCAGGTCGAAAAGAAAAAATTGAGCATCGGCAGGTATGAAGCCTTCGCTGAGGATGACGATTATCTAGCCGAGATGCTTGATTCAACGCGCAAGGAGATTGCCGAAATTGAAGCGAAGCTTGCGATCTCGACTGGCTGTTTCAGCGCGGTGCGTGACCTGGTACCTGATGTCACCACAGTAATCAATCTGGTCAGCAACCGACGCACCCTGGAGGCTGTGTTTCTGTTACACGATGTCCAGAGCCGCACCATCGAACAGGAAATTGAAGCCACCGCAGATTTAGCTCAAAAAGATGCGTTGGCTGTTCAATGGCAGAGCGTGCAAGAGTGCTACGGGATCGATTCAATCACCCATATCCCAGACCTCCGCGTGGTTCTGGCGACGCTGGGGTATACGCGGGAAAAGAGTGCTCCTGCCATCGTCCCTGGCGCTCCACCGGTCGTGCTCAACGCATTCGCTGATCGAGTCGATGAAGCCATGAAAGGTAAGACATCCATCTATGCGATGTCGGCAAAAACTGAGGCCTTGTGGATTCGCCTCGATCCTCGCAAGGTGCTTCGTTGGTGTGTTGATTCCGCATACCTGGACTCGCCAGGCGAAGACGTACTGGCCGACAAAACTCGTAGCCATGCGCATTTGCTGTGTAACTATCACGTGTTGGCAATGCATCCTGGGAAAGCAGCTAGAGAAATTCCATCACGCAATCCTGAAGAGGGAGCTCCATTCAACCTGCTACATTCGATCAGCCATGCGCTGATGCTGACCGCGCGGCGGCATACCGGATATGACTCCAAGAGCATTCAAGAGTACCTGATGCCTATGGATCTGTCGGTTATCCTGTATGTGTCATCTGTCCAAAATTACACTGCGGGTGGCCTGCTGACGATGTTCCAGCATTATCTGAAGCCGTGGTTTGACGATGCCAGCATGTTTGCTTTCAACTGTGCATTTGATCCGGTGTGTACGGACATCGGCAATTCTTGCAGTGGGTGCGTTCAGATCGAGATTGGGTGCGAAACGTTCAATCACGGCCTCTCCCGGGCCTACATTCACGGTGGCCCGGCCAACCGGGAGTGCTCACTAAATATCCGAACAGGATTTTGGGACAAGCCGCAGTAGAGGCACGATGCTTTCCTACATCATGTCACGCGAGGGGGCTGGCGAGATCCAGCGCCTGCTGCCGCCCCAGCTGATGCCTGTCAGACCTTTGTCAGGTGTTCTCGCTGGCCGCTTACATTGCTTTCGGCTGGGGGACTTCCGACACCGATTTTATTAGCTGGCGGCTCCCCCCTTTGGTAGACGCTGATCCTTAACTCAGCAATGAAGTCTGGGCCGGGGTGATTGTCTGCGGTCGCTACGTATGGGCCACCGGGCGCGACTGCCAGATGAGGCCGATCCGTTCGGCCAAACCCTGAACCTCGGCATCACAACGGACATTTTGAAACGCGCAGCGTGCGGGTTTGGTCGCCCCCGATGAAGCTCCTAGGGATGGGGGCTGGTTTCGTTTTCAGCTCCTTGCGTCTTGCTGAATTTTGGGCTGGGCGGAAATCCAAGGGTTTCATAGTCAATCCGCTGACCCGTGTAATCTGTAATCAAGAATAGGATTTCATAGAACAGTTTGATGTTGGCGAACGTGAGATTAACTAGCCGCTGCCAGTCCTCACGTGCCTCGCCAGCAACGACCGCGTGAGCTGTCTCGCTTCGGAGCTTGTTCCACTTTTTCGCCAAATAGGGACTGATTTCGCCCGATTCGGAGAGAGCACGAAGGGCGTTCTTAGGCTTGAAATTGCCGGCACCACCCAGGCAAGCACAAAGCAGATTTTTGACTCGCTCATCTATTTTAAGCTCCTCCACGGCAGGCAGGGCTTTCTTGGTTAGCTCGGCGAAAGCATCGTCAGTCCCCAACGCCTTGAAATAAGCCTTGAGAATACCCTCGATGCACACGCTCACTTTCAAAGCAGCGGACTCTATCCCGGCCTGCCAAGCTTTGTTCAATTTGTTCCAATTGTCGTAAAAGATCGCCCCGTCTTGCTGAAAGAAGCTGACCAGCGGGTTGAACACTTCCGCAAAAAAATCAGACGGACATCTGAAGGGAATTTCGACCGGTGGGAACAGCTTCTAATTGCTTAGCTGAGCATCGCGTGAGTACAGCTGAACACTAGACTGGCCATCATGGATCGCCCCAGAGCCGGAGATTCAGCCTCTTGAGGATCTGGCGCACAAGCTGGCGACGATGATTGGTTGCGCTCTCCCCTTGATCGTTCTGGCAGGCCCAGGGACGCTCTGGGTATGGTTCGGTACGGAACAGACATTCGATTCGAAGGGGTTGATCAGGATGGCAGCCCAATATCCCCTGGCTCGAGTGGCACTGGGTTCGATCTGCCCGGGGCTCAACGGCTTCAGAAGGTCTCACCTTGAGGCTATTACCACACAACGTTTGATGAGCACCTCCCCGGTGCTGCGACGATAGTGAGCATTGACCAGGCGCGCCTACTATCGTTAATGATGCAAGATACGCGGGCAGCCCAGAGCTTCCTGATCAGCACCCTGGGGCGCCTTGCCACCGACTCTACGACAATTCAGCGTTCGCTCCATACATACCTGGCCGAGGGTTGCAATCTTTCGCGCACGGCGGAGGTGTTAGGAACACACCGCAACACCTTGGGACGACGTTTGGAGCGGGCCCAGGATCTGCTTCCTGCGGGTTTGGACGCACATCGAGAGCATGTAGGGGCCGCGCTGGAGCTTTTGCTCTGTAACAAGCCACGGAGCGTGTCATAGCATCCCATTAAACTCTGGTAGCCAACATCCAAAGCGGCATCAGCACAGGTCGCCACCACATTCTCCCAATACGCAAGGGACGGAATAATTACATTAGGCACCGCGTATGGCTTGCTCAAACCTAAATCGCTGTAAGCTCACTCAAACTTTGGCCATGAGCACATCCCCATACACTGTCATCGCCAAGGAGTACTGAGGAACATTCCCAAAATGCTTCTCCACAGCCTGATTGGCTATGAAGGTCGCGTCCAAAGCCGACAACCCGTCATCCCAGGACTTCAAGAAAGACTCAAGCCACGGGCCAGCAACGCTGGCATACAAAGGCCAAGGCGATGCGATCACCGTTCGGCACCCGCGAGACAGCAAATGTTTGGACAGCCCGACCCCGGTATTCACGTGAGGGTGCTTATCCGTCCGCCCGCCGCTGCAGACGAACAGTATCGCCAGGTCTGTGCCTTCGAGGGCGTTCGCCAAGGCCGCGGGGGATAGAACGAGAGTGCCCTCATCGGACACTCGGTGGAAAAACTTCCCACCCGATCCGATATCACCGTGAGCGGCGACTACTGCAATCTGGGCGCCTTTCAGGGTCGAAGGTACTGCACTCTGCGTCTCAAGCTCGAATCCATGTGCTTTCAGGGTATGTTCATTGCGCTCGAGGACTCGTATCAGCACGTCGTCCTCATGACCGCCGATGGCTTCCGATATCCATGCAACGCGTTTGGGTTTAAGGATGCGTGGCTGCCTGGACTTGGCCTCGAGCCAAGTAAGCGATGGCACATACCCAATTGCCGATTGATAGCCAGCGAAGTTGCCATCGACCAACGCCAGGTTAAGCGGGATCTGCTGCACCCCCGGTTCAGCAACGACGATCAAGCGCCCGGCTCTCGGGAGAGAGATGGGTAGATCGTCCATACTGAGGAAAAACTCGTTGTTGCCCTCCAGCCGGTCGATGTAACCATAACGGTGGGGATACTTTTGAGCCCAGATTTCCAGGGATTCAGCAAAGCTAACGCCGTTTGTGTCTTCGAGCCTGGAAACGAGGGTTTTGCCTTGCTTTACTGTCAGGGACATCAACGCTCCTTCCGAGTCCATGCCCAGCATCATCAGTGCGCCTTGGGGTGGGCATACACTGTGCGCAAACGCCAGCGGCCAGTGAATGTCCAACTCACGTGCGCCGAGAAGTGGATCTAATGCATGGTCTGCGATCAGCTCGAGCGTGGTAGCAGCTACTTCAGGGGACAGCGATGCTACGTCCGCTTTGAGCAGACGTCTTGCACTGATTTCAGCGACTCTCAGATCGCCTGGGATATCACCCGTGTTACGCGTGGGGTCGAGGCGTCGACTCAGGTGCAGAGTGTCTTCGATGGTCGGATCGCCGGCGGCGAGTGCCCGTACGTATTTTGCCTGCGTTGCTTCAACTCGGCTTAGCGCTTCTTCCAGGAGTTCATAGGTCTCCTGTCTTGCCGTTCCTCCTGAGTGTTCCAGAAGCCCTATGCACTGGGCCAGCAACGCTGCGGCCGGAAGAATTTCGTCCCTGCCCTGGAGTACCTCAGTGGTGTGTTGCGCTGCGTCTTCTACCAACTCAAGGCGGGATTTCGTATCGGCATGCTGTTCACTGAGCAGGCGCACGCTGAGCTCCAGTGTACGTATCCTCTTTTCGCTGTCAGCAGCTTCATCGAGTAGAGGCGTTAGCCGTTTGAGGTGATCCAGGGAAGTCTGGGCGTATGCGACGAGGCCCAGATCGCGAGCGATGCGGAACAGGGTATAGCTTTCCCACCACAACTCTTCTGCCGGAACAGGATGCTGTAGCTCCAGAGCGAACGCCAGCCCCAGCAGCGCAGGTAAGGGGCCTCGAGTTCGATGATAAATGTCAGCGAATGCGACCCATCCCGCTCTCTGCCGAGCCACCGAGTCACCCACTACTTCCAGTATCTGCTCAGCTCGATCGCGCGCTCGTTGCGACTGGCCTTTGCCTGCATAACAGCAAGCGACAAAGCGCAATGCGTTGATATCAGCCGTGGTCTGGCTGACATGACGGGCTACGCCGCAGGCAAGAAACGCGAGATGCTCGGCACCTTCCAGGTCGCCCTCTGCATCGACGCCTATCGCCCTGACCAGCCTTTCCAGGGCGTTCAGCAAAGCCAGCGGGTCACCGTGGATGAGTTCTGCAGGCAATTCCGTCCGGCTGACGTCGTACACGCAGATGCGGCGCAGCCAGATTTCGCTTTCATCCAGGAATCTGCGAAGGTTTGCCTCGGTTGCCATCGGCGTTTCGGCATCCTCCGCCGGGACATAGGCCCTGCTCTCCTGCGCAAGGCTGAGTGTTTGGGCAATAAGAATCGGAGTGCCCAGGCTTGCACTGGATTCAACGGCGAAAAGCGCTGTAAACGCTTCGCGAGTCTCGACATCCTCAGGGTTGGCAGAGAGGTAATGTCTGAGGCAGGCAAGTGGAGCCTGAATGATCCCCACGACGTCTGCACCCGGAGCACTGTGCAGGAACACCCGCCTCATCGCGCCGATGAGCAACCAGGCAGCTCGACGCCTGAACAAGCCGCTGTCGTTGATATTCACCGCGAGCTCAATGGCCTCGGCAGCCTCGAGATGGGCAAGTGCATAGGTCGCATAGCACAGAAGCGCCAGATCCCTCTCATGTGGGCTTTTGGCACCGGCAGTTGTGATGAGTGCATCCATGCCTGTCTTCGAAGGTGAAATGAAGGCCTTCGCGACCTCCGCTTCAAACTCGGTGAACGCGATGGTGGAGAGGCTGGCCCCGAATGAGGACGGATCGATAGCGCCGCTCAGTCGGATCAGCCAACTCTCCCTGTAGCGATTGAGGAACGGAGACTCTGGGAATAGTGACTTCAGACGTTGAGCGAGGCGAAGCGTCAATGCATCATCACCCAATGATTCACAGGTCACCAAAGCGTGTTCAAGCAGGATAAGATCAAGAGCGCCATCCACTCCCGAGCTAATGAGCTGGCCCGCGAGCTGCGCGTCACCTGAGCGGAACGCAATCCGACCAAATCTGACGGCCATATCTGGGGGTAGTTCACCACCCTCCTCCACGTAGACCTTGAGCGCATCTAGCGTCCGTTCCCGCTGGCCACTACGGTTCAAGGCTTGGATCTCGAGCTGACGCTTTACCGGGGTTTCGATATCCAACGCATTGATTTCAGCGAGTGCCTCATCGATGCGACCTGCGACCGCAAGGCCTGTCCAGCGATGTAAATTCTCTGCGATGAGTGCATTGAGCGCTTCCCCCTCGTCCGTTTTGAAGTAAACCGGATAGAGATCGTCAACCGAGGCCAACTGCTCCATGAGGCGCTTATCCCTCGGCGGCTCCCCGGGTGTTGCCAACACCAGGTAGTTTCCGGAGCTCTTGAGTGACTTCACGCATTCATCAGACCAGACGGTCAGGTGCGGTACCCACATGTGCTCAGCCAAACGGACATCAGCCGCACCGGGTGTGCCGGTCTCCAGAACAGAGGCATCGCGGTACACATGGGCCATGGGGACAATCACGAACGACTGAGTGAGTTGGTTAACTTCGTCTACCAAACCTTTTGCGTTCAGATCCGGGCAGCGTCGAATATTCAGCCGCCTTCTGACTGATTCGAGTTCTTGAGGGCTTAGCGATTGACCGGCAAGGGCCACAACCCCTTCTCGCACGGCTTCCAGGATGTCCTCGTCGGACATAGGCCAGGCGCCCAACGGGGGCGCCACAACGGTGACGGTTCGGAAGGCAGGTTTCCCGCTCTGGTCTTTGAACGCCATAAGGCACAGCGCGCTGAGACGCCCAATCGTCTGGGAGGTAGGTGCGCCTACCAGCAAATCGGCCGTTTCCAATTGAAGCCCTTTGGCGAACAGTTCTCGTGGATCAAAACCCATCAGAGCGGGCTGCGGATTGGTCTGAGCGTTGTCCATGAGCATGCCTCGATTGGAAATTTTCTAGTCTCAGATGAAATCGTGTCACAGAGCTTCTTGATGCCTGCACGTGATCGCATGAATCGCTGATGCGGATCATGTAACGCCTAGCCAGAACACCATGTGCTGACGCACTTCACGGGACTCTTAAGGTGCGACGGTTACATCAGCCTGACCACTCGCCGCCAATGCAGCATGGACGAATCCTTCAGCTTTTTTTCGGGCGATGAAATCCTCAACATAAGCTGCAGCAGAGGCATTCCCTTTGGGCACTGCCATAGCCTGGCGGATCGATGTGAACGCTCCTGAGAGTACCCGATACCGAGGGTCTCCCGCGGCTACCTTCTCCAGCGGCTGACGGACACCTGCTGCAGCATCTAGCGAGTCGGTAATGAACAACATAAAGGCATCGACCGAGGTCGCCGCCCGCTCTAGGTGCGCATGCTGCAGGGTTCTGCTGAGAAAGAGGTCATAAGCGGCCCCTTTGCCCACGGCCAGTCTCAGTCCAGGCTTATCGAGATCCTCCACATCCATGTAGGGAGAGTCGGCGGCCACCAGGTAGGTACCCTCGATGATGACATACGGCTGGCTGAAATCGATTTGCTCGGCGCGCACCGGTTCGATAGCAAGAAACGCGATGTCCCAGGCCTTATGATCGAGTGCTGCGAAAACCTTGCCTGCCGCATCGTAGGTAGTCATTTGAATTGCTATGCCCAGCTCTGTCGCCAGGGCATGAGCCAAGGCTGCCGAAGCACCACGTGGCTCACCATCGGGCCCCTCCTGAGCGAGTACAGGGTTGCCATAGTTGACGGCAGCGCGCAGAACGTCTTTGGGGGCCTGTTCGGCCAAGGTTTCGGGTGTTATGGGCAGCATCGGATTTCCTGGTTTCGGGCGGGCTTGCGAATTGCAAGTGACGGATTTGTCGGCCGAAAACTTGCCTCTACCCAAAGATTTTCATTCATCATTGTGGAAGAAGGTGATGTGTATCGGCTTTGCGGCAGCGGCTGGCAAGGCGAGCTCTGATGTCGACGACATCACCTGCCACTGCCTGATCTTTTATTGGCATCCATCGAGTGAATTCTATACTTATTGAAATATTGTCAACACTGTGAGTAAGCATTATCTCGCTAGCTTGGCGTGACTGCCAGTAGCAAAAATTGAACGCAGAGTTGCACAGATGAAACTCGGCGAACACTCGTGCTATAGCGCACAACTTGGTCGCCGACAGCCGGATGAAGTGAGCCCTAGGCGCCCCACCTATGCACTGGTGGACTGCAACAGCTTCTACTGCTCGTGTGAGCGGCTGTTCCGTCCCGAGCTTCGGCAAGTCCCGGTCGTGGTACTCAGCAACAATGACGGTTGCGTGATTGCCCGAACACCCGAGGCCAAGGCGCTCGGGATCAAGATGGGCGATCCGTTCTTCAAGATCCGGGATGCTTTGAAAGCAAAAGGTGTGGTTGCCTTCTCCAGCAACTATGAGCTGTACGGTGATATCTCCTCACGAGTGCAGCGCACCATCGAATCCTTGGCCCCGCGGGTCGAGGTCTACTCAATCGATGAGAGCTTTGCGGATCTTACTGGCATTGCAGAGCCGCTTGGGGACTTCGCACGGCAGATTCAGGCGCGCGTCCGAGGCTGGACGGGCATGCCGGTGGGCATTGGAATCGGCCACACGAAAACCTTGGCCAAGGCTGCCCAGCACGCAAGCAAACTCTACAAGGAGCGTACCGGTGGAGTGGTCAGCTACATGCACAGGGCGACCCAGAAGCTTCGCAAGCAACAGTCCCTGACTGCGGTGTTCCGGGTCGCTGTACTCCCATCACCATTCGGTGATGGGCCAAAGTACGCAAACTCCGTGATGTGCTATCCACCCTACCCGACTGACGATGTCTTGCTGCTGACCCGCGCTGCGATGGAGGGGTTGGAGGTCATATGGCGTGATGGATATCGGTACAGCAAGGCAGAGATCTTGCTTATGGATCTGCGCAAGCGAGGTGAGTTTACCGGTGATCTGTTCACGCCTTCGCAACCCGCCAGGTCAGACGAGCTAATGAGCGTGTTGGATCGCATCAATGTGAAGTTTGGCAGGAATGCCTGCACTCCGGGTGGATGCCTCTAGACGCCAGATGGGCCATGAAGCGAGAGATGATGAGCCAGAGCTACACCACCAGTATCCACCACCTGATGCGTTTCCAAGCGATTTAGTCGCACGCTTATGTCCATGAGGGCCGGAGCAGGCTCTGCCTAGCGTGTACAGCCTGAGTCCAACAGTTTCAGCAACGTAGTACTCTTACCAATTTCCGATCGGGGCAAGCTGATGCGGTTTTTTTTGGATACGAACATCTGGAGCTATATCGCAAATGAGGGGGCCGGAAGCGAATTGGCCATGCGCGCCCGAGAAGCAGGCGTTGAGATCGTCATTTCCCCGGCTGTTGTTGATGAAGTTCAGCGACTGCCGGTTCCAGAGGCACGTCGTAAGGTCATCCAGCTGGTTACAAGAAAGGACTGGAAGCGGCTGATGCCCGAAATATTCAGTGAATGCACTGAGGTCAAGTCGGAGATCATCAGGCTTCGCCCCGAATGGGTTATCGCCGAGCCGAAGATGGCGGAGTTCAGGCGGCTCTGGTATGACTGGGCCAGGGCCTCTGGTGGTTTCTGGGATCGCGCGCGCCGAGAGACGGAGACTCCTGCCACCAACGAAAGCATTCGACGTGATGAAGAAGAACGCCTGGCGGTGGAGCAATCCTACACGATCAGGGAGCGAATGAAGAAAATCAAACCGGGGAGCGAAGAGCACCTACAGAAGGTCGGACACATCCCAGAAGCCGGTACGCCGGGGTGGTCTGGCGATCCTGTACCGTATTGGCGGGTGCCCAGCTTGCACATGTTCAGAGCCGAGCTCCAGATTTATGAAAGTGCGGTCAGGGAGTGGCTTGATAGCGAGATCGATGTGGCGGCAATGCTTTCATCACCCGAGTCCATGAACCGGCTTTGGCTGCATGAGCTCGATGCGGTAGCAGTTCCGCGACAATGGCTCCGAGGCGCTTTCGAATTTCTTCAGGCTTGGCACAAGGTCACGACCGGGACGCCGGGGGACTCGCGTCTAGCGACGCACCTGGTAGATGCCGATGTCATCATCTCGGCGGACAAGAACTTTGTGCGGTTTGCGGAACGTTGTCGCGACGAAGCGCCATTTTCGATTGGCAAGACTCTGCGTGCCCAAGCCAATCGCGCGGGTGTCGATGAAGTTCTGCAATGGGTTTCAAAACCTGAAACCCTTTGACGCACCGGTTTGTAGTCCACGCTGCGAATCACCTGCTCTGTTGCAGAGCTGATCAAGTTAAGGACAGAAGGTCGTTAGTATGAATGACTATCATGAATTCTCAGATGACGAGCAGGAACTGGACAGTTTCTTGCGCAAGCAGAGGGCCGATTTCAATGAGCGAAATTATTGGATTGAACACTCACTCGGCGCGGAAAGTCATTGGCTCTTCATCCAGGCGTACGATGCCCTTAGGCATGAACTCTACTTGCCAGCTTGCACCGGTTTTCTGACGGGAGTGGAAGCCTCGCTTCGCAATACGTTGGCACAGGTGCAAAACACCATGAACGTCAAGAACCTTGAAGGTATTTCTACTCTCAGCAACCCACTGCTCAATGTGGCGAGAACCAATGGGATAAACATTGATTGTTTGGTCTTCCCAAGAGAGGAGGACTTTGAAGCTAAGCTCGCTACCAGACATAACCACGTTGAGCTCGTGAGGATCAGACACACCCTTTGCCACGGCAATATCCTGGAGTATATAAGCGAGCAGGAGGGGTTGCCGCCACTTTTCACGCCTGAGTGTTGTCGTGACCTCGCCGAGACGCTTCATACGATCTCGCGTGAATGGGTAGCAAGCCTGGGCGCATTCAGAAGGCAAGCGTTGGGCATATAATGCGGCCGCATCTGGTTGGGATCGTTGGGAGCTCAGCCACGATCCAGCTCAGGAGATGCTAGGGTTCTCGTGGCGATCATGTACGTTTCGGGACAGCACCATGGTCAGCCGGCCAGCAGCGACTAGCTGGTTGATCCTTTGATGCGCTCGTTGATGGTCACAGTTTTTCGCTAAAACTTGCCGCTTAGTACTGGTGGCTGGTGTCATCGCCATCCCCTCTTCCGCTTCGTTTGTGAGCCCTTAGGCACCGGCGCATCCTGAGCCTGTGAAACAGTATGATCGACTGTGATCGATGAGTCCTCTGGGGATTGGCGGGCCGTTTCGGCGGACTGAAGCTGAACCTTCAAGTCTGTAACGAGCTTCGCCAATTCTGATTCGCGGGAAGCACCCTGTGCCACCGAGATGTGCAGGGCCTTGAGCTCGTCATTGAGCTCACTGGCCTTGGCTTGGTGGTGCTCGATGATCGCCCCTGCCCTAGCTTCGGCCAGCGCCAAGGCCTGCACCTGTGCAGTTAGGGTCTGCACCTGGTCAATCTGAGCTTGAAGCGTCTTGGCCTGTTGGCGGGATTCGCCGAGAAGGCGCTCATTGTCGCGGTTGAGCCTGGTGGACTCATCCTGTTTGACGGCCAGCGACTCCCGAAGTTTTCGTTGCTCGACCTGAGATTCGTGAAGCTGAGCTTCATGCCGACGCTGATCCTGATCCCGCTGTTCCTTGACGGACTCCCGGTAATGCTCCAGGGCGCCACGCGCATGAACATGCTTCTCCTCGAGGGATTGGATCTGTTTATCCCTGTCACCGACCAGAGCTTTAAGATCAGTACAACGCTGGCTGATCCCGGCGTTGCGCGTCAGCTCGGCCTGGAGCGAAGACTGGGTTGTTTGAAGATCAGCTGTTTGAGCTTCGATAGCTGCTTGCTGAGCGTCCAGCTGCCGACGTGCAGCGGTCAATTCAGATTGCAGGCCAGAGATCTGCGCCTCAAGCCTTACGCGCTGTAAATCGAAAGCTGATCGAGCCTGTTCGATCGACTCATCCCCCTCCTCCATCAGGCGATCCAGAAGGCTTCCAACCATCGCTGAAAGCTCTTCTCCCATTCGCTCCCGGGACGACGGCGGGCGCGGATCAAAGGACTCGATCTCCTTCAAATAGCGGGAAATAGTGGTTTTTGAACCGGTATTTCCAAGCTCAACGCGCACTGCGTCAATACTCGGGTACATGCCCTTGGCGAGCAAGGACTGCCGAGCTTTTTGCACTACTGCCTTGTTTATGCCGCCGCGCGCCATGGAAACTCCTACGATTTCGTTGTGTATTACGTGTCACGTAATTACGTGTCATGATAAGCGAATTTACAACCTTATGAGAATAGGTTTATGTAAAGCTATAATAATGCCTTATGGCTTCTTGACCCTCAAAAAGGCGTTTAGCTGCCGCTAAAAGTGTGGAATGCTGGAATCACTCAGATTTTGAAGGCAAACCGTGATGGACAAGGCTGACCGGTACCTAAAGGCAGGTACCCGGGAGAACACCCGCAAAAGCTACCGGGCTGCTATCGAGCACTTCGAAGTGACGTGGGGTGGCTACCTGCCCACTACAGGCGACGGTATCGTTCGCTACCTGGCTGAATACGCCGACAAGCATGCGATCAGCACGCTTAAGCAGCGGTTGGCCGCGCTGGCGCAGTGGCACATCACGCAAGGATTCCCAGACCCGACAAAGACGCCCAACGTGCGCCAGATGATCAAGGGCATCCGTGTCGTGCATCCCGCCCAGGTCAAGCAGGCCGCGCCTCTTCTACTGACGCACCTCGAACAAGCCGTGAAATGGTTGGAAATAGAAGCCGCCGCCGCGCTTGATCGCGGTGACTACAAGACGCTCCTGCGCCACCGCCGCTCGGTGGCCATGGTGCTGATCGGATTCTGGCGTGGGTTCCGCGGGGATGAGCTGGCTAGGCTCACGGTGGAAAACACCAAAGCCTATAGCGGCGAAGGCATCACGTTCTTCTTGGCTCACACCAAGGGTGATCGCCTGCACGAGGGGACAACCTTTCAGACGCCGGCGCTGACAATGCTGTGTCCGGTCGAGGCTTATATCAACTGGATTACCGTTGCAGGCCTCGCGAAGGGCCCTGTTTTCCGTCGCCTAGATCGCTGGGGAAATCTGGCGGACAAGGCCATCCAACCTCATAGCTTGATTCCCATGCTGCGCCGGATCTTTAAGGAGACCGGGCTGCCTGAAGAGCTATACAGCGCCCACTCGATGCGACGAGGGTTTGCAACCTGGGCGTCTGCCAATGGGTGGGACATCAAGGGGCTGATGAGCTATGTGGGATGGAAGGATATGAAGTCCGCGCTGCGGTATGTGGATGCTAGCGTTTCGTTCGGTGGGATAGCGTTACGTGAAGCCCCCACCGAAGGGAAGCGACTGTCCGGCAGAGACTGACACCCAGCAAGGGGCTAATGTCTCAGGCTATCAAACCTGTCGAATGCTCCAGGCGAGTACTTGCTGTCAGACACTGACTGTCTATGGTGATGAACGACAGCGGCGCTCGGCTAAGACCCCGCTGAGGCGATTTCAAATCGTTGATGAAGCCATCGATCGCAAGGCGGGCATAGACCTCAGTCTGAGGTGTTCATGGTCACGCCTCGATCAGACTTACTCTACGATTGACCTGATGCGAAACGCGAGAAGCGCTACTGCAACCACGCCTACCCATTGAGACCAAAAAGGCTCGAGCCAGCCGTAGGTATCCTTGTCAAACCAAACGCTGAATGCGGGCATGAGTGCGATCCAGGAGAGCCCGAGGCATAAGGGCCAGCTGTAGCTGAGGCCCACGCCTAGTAGTCCTCGGCCTAAGCAGTACCCTAAGAGCCAGGCCAGAACCAGCCTTCCCAGGACAGCACCGGTAGTGGCGATGTCCAGATGTACCTGGTCAGCCAAGGTGACCACGGAACAGAAACACAAAACCACGGCCAAACAGATCAAGATTCCGGCAGACGAGCTGGTGCTGTAACTTCCACGCATTGTTGTACCTCGCTGATGAACGGTCACGTATCAATGCCATTAGGCTGTTTTGATTTCAACCCTACCTCGTGCATCCACTCCCAGATCGCCTGACACTGCGTGATAGCGCTGCCAAGCCAGCCTTCTGTGTTCGCCTATTCAAAATCCCGCTTACGGGCAGCCACCACGTCTAATTGACCGGTAGCGATAAGGATACCCCAAGATCGTCCGGCCCAAGAACGAAGGACATGTCCAAGGCTAAGACCATCAGCGATATCAACGACAAGTATGACAAGGAAGAGAACCAGAGCCGCAAGCAGGACGCAAAACTGGTGTCGTATGCTCAAACGACCTCAGCCACATATACACCGAGAAGCTGAAGCCGCTGATCGAAGGATATGGTCTCGCACGAGGATGCCATACAGCCGTTTCCAAGCCGTACGTCATCTCTTCATCTGACGAAGGATGGTACATTCTGTAGTGTCCGATGCTTTCGGTCAAAGCCGGCGAAGTGATTCATGCGTAACCGCCCTTCGAGTGTTGGATCCGCCTTCTTGAAGAGTCGTGCGAGCCCCTCGATACAGTTCGGTCAGTCGGCCATCCATATCTAAAGTAGGCAGCGCTACAAAAACCTCGCGCCGTTTGAGCGCGTCTAATGCATGCAGTCGGCGAACGTCTTCACGTTCGCGGGCCTCGTAAAGGGCTTGATCGCGTGGATCGGCACCGTCCATCAAGTCCGGGCGTGTGAGCAGCTTTATTGCCTGTCCGCCCGCGAGAATATCCTCGAGCGTGGCTGGATCAGGCGCCTCAAACTTCAGCGATTTTTTACCCTGTTTGAAGTTGAGCAAATTGTTGCGCAGAGACAAATCCAATAGCTTACGCTGCCAGCGACCCAAGCGATCTTTAGGATCAAGTGACGCGAGATCTGCATCAACGATCCGGTCATCTGGCAGAGACGGCGCGTCTTCGACCGACAGCTCGGTACCCGCTTCTAATGCTGCATCAGTCTGCTGCTTAGCGAGTTGAGACTCCGCACTTGCCAGTGGTTTGATTCGCTGCAGTCGGGCACGGCGAATATCCAAAAGCATATGGAATTTTTCGTCTTGGTCTTCTGCTAGTTGCTGCGCGCCCCGCTCTGTCGCGTAAGTGAATGAAGGCACAGGGTGCTGCGTCACGAGCGTGGTTTCAAACAACACCAGCTCCTTGAGCTTCATGCGTTTGCGTAGCGAGGTGATGTCGTCCACAACCGTGGTCGTGAACTCCTCAGCTTTAAGCCAAAGGCCGGCAAATGCATGGCCTTGAGTGAAGACCACCACAGGATTCAGTCCTGCTTGCTCCAAAGCCGCACTGAAAAACATAGCCAGGTCGAAACAGGTGGCTAGACCGCTGTCAGTGATCTGACTAGGACTGCGAACTTTTTGCCCCGACATTTCGAAACTGGCAGGTGGCAATGCGTAGTGAAGATTCATGCGAGCAACTGCTGCCCAGATCGCGGACGCCAATTCCCATGCTCGCTGCGCACCACCGCTGTAACCATCCAGAGATGAACTTCTTTCACTTTTACGAAGCAGATCAGCCGCCTGTTTGAGTAGGCGATCTACCGCAAGATCATTGGGTTGAACGAAGGCAGCTGTCATGTCGGGAAGATGCGACAGACCGCCCCACTGATTACGGGGTAGCAACTCCAGTGAGAGTTCTTGCCTGGCCAGCTCAGTACCCTGCTCTGCTGACGGCTGTGCCTTGGTTAGAACGAACGTAACCGTCGCGTTCTCAGCTTCAGTGAGCCGCCCCAGCAATGCCCCGTCCAGAATAAGATCTAACCCCGGTACCGGCATGAATACGCCCGGCATTAGCACATCAATCCGCCAACTCCTGGGTTTGAACGCTTCAGGGAAGGACGTGAGGGTTAAGGTTATATCTGAATGCTTTTCGTCGGTCTCGTTGATAACCCGTAACTCACGGATGACCGGTACCGCATTCTGAAAGTCCGCGAGGTTTAGTTTGGAAACTATCGTGCTCTGGATACGAATGGTCTTGATAGCTTCTGCCTCAACGACCAACTCTACAGCGTCGTCCATGTGCCTTCTCCGGTACTACAAAAAGATAGCGTATGACAGCGCGTAGCGACTCCATTCAGAGCAGGTGTGCGTTGCAAGTACCGCCAATAATATGTCGCCATCCTAAACGGGATACAACGCGCAGTCCTGATCAATTCGACCAAAGGGCGCCCAGAGCCGCGTGGCCCGGATACATCAAAACCGAATCTAATAATTCCGACTTCAGGCGCCGACTCGGGCGTGCGGCGGAGAGACCCGCTGAACTGGCGAGAAGCCCGTGGTCTTCTTGAAGACCATATTATGAAGAAAGTTTTTCATCGCTTCTGAAGGATCCAAGGAATCTAGATTCAATCGTTCCAGCGTTTGCGCGGAAAAAACGACGCTCAGAACAGGTAAGTCTTCGACATGGCCAGTCGCCGGATTCAGCAATGCGTCAACAGCTGTCACCACCACGATGTCGTCCGGAAGCAACGAAAGCAACTCCCGGCCAACCCTCATCACACAGCTGCAGATGTAGTCCTGCAAGAGCTCGTTGTATTTACCGACAGGCATTTTTTTGCTGGAAAGCTTGCCACTCTGCAGCAGCGATTTCACTTCTGACGGAATGACATGTGAGCCGTGGACGTTCAACGTCGCTTCGACGATGCCAGAGGTATCGATGGAAAAGCTAATCGAGGTTCCCAGGTGGGATATGTCTGAGAACGGATCCAGTAGTTTGATGGCATCGAGCTTTGCTTGAACGTCACCGGCAATGACCCTGGATGCCAAACTGTACTCTTCTAGCCAGTCTTGATGAGCAGATTGCCAGTCTCTTGTTTCTTGGACGAACCGGTCTTTATCGTGGCGTTTGGCGATCTCGATATCTTCGAGTAGTTTCTTACGCTGGCGACCTTCCAACTTGAATATTTTGGCGAAGAAATTAGGTGTGTAGGCCTGCTCCCGGTTTTTGGCCTGGACTTCAGCATCATCAGTCGCTGCTGGTTCGGCAGGCTCAACCCGATTGATAAAGGATGACCAATCGATTTCATCGCCACACTCCTTATGAACAGACAGCAAAACCTCGATCTGATTGTCGTAAACCTCGACCTCGTAAGCAGCCTGCTCCAGCGCTTCCATCTTCGCGTACTGCGCTTGACGCTTCTGAAGCTCCCGCTGACGCCGCTGAGAATTACGCTCTGAGCGCCGAGCTGATGCCTGCATCGACCGCAACGTCCCTTTCCAACTCATCCTTCAATCCCTCGACTCAATTTGCTCTGCATGCGAACCGCCAAAAAGGCGTTAAAGGCTGATAATGGCACTTTAACAGCCTGCTGACACGTACTGCCATGAATACCTTCGCTTGAAGCCTTCGTTTGCTGACAGGCCTGCTACGCTTTTAGCCAGCGCCCTCTGCGCTAAACGACGTACAGGCTAGGGTTGGCTGTTCGGTTGTTACCTCCCAGACGTACAAGGACGACAGCATGACTGACAGACGGCCTCTCAATCCAAACGTTACCGTTCCAAAACCGGGGGGCGGAGTACAACCCCGCTCTAGAAACCAGGATGGGCAAGTGCGCGATAAACGCGATGATGCTGGAAAACCCAGAAAGAAATAGCTTGGACGGTGAGCAAGAGGGTGCGCTCTGATGAGCGACACCCTTCCACGTGAGATCAGCATAGACGAGGCGATCTACCACCTGCAGAGTCTGAAAGGCCTCTAATTGCACACACCCTTAATAAGGGGTCGGAAGGAATCAGTAGAAATTACCTGATGACCAACCTAAGTGACCAGTACCTTAGCAGCCGAAAGACCTACCTTAGCTTCTTCGAGCCTCAGGGTGGTGTCTCACCTTTCATTGACTCACGCCGATCCACATAGCCCGTGTCACCCCTCCATTGGGGTCAACGGCCAGTGCTGTACGGCAAAAGCAGCAATATCGGCGCTACGTCCCACAATACCTTTTTTGTTGAAAGCTTGGCTTTCACCCGTTCGAGAGGCGGCCAAGGCACGTACGGATTGGAATTTAGACTTTCGATAAAGCTTTTCGTTGGTGATCTTCGCTTCAGGTGAATTATTGCTGCAGGCACTGTTTATTTTGCTTTCGAGCATCAACAGGTTGCCAATCAAGTGAACGTTGTCGTAGTAAGACTCTTCACTATGGAAACCGTACGGTTTGACTCCGAATGACGGCTGCTGGGGGATGATGTGCTCGATCGTCACTCCGTCGGCAATCAAACTCGATAGCTCGTCGATCGCATATACCGCACGTCCGAGATCCTTCCTCGCACTTTCTTCTTGGGCCAGCAGAATCCTCAGAGTGCCGGCGTTACCGTACATATCCTCAACCAAGCGTCCTTCGAATTTTGCACATGGCATAAATCGTTGGCAAACGTTCATGAGTTCGTCCGCAATTTCCTTGATATCCGCCTGCGCAAGCCTGCGGACGAGGTGTGCGACTGCCGCTTGTGGGTTAGTGCCTTGAATTTTGTAGACTCGAAGATCAGTAACCTCAATGAGCTGCAGAAGACTCCTCCCTAGGTGACCAGGAATTTTTAAATCAAGTCTGCCTTGTAGCTGTAAGCGGGTCAGGAGCGGATAGAGAGTAGTGGAGACATCCTGGATAACGAGCAACATATAAAGATCGCGACGCTCACGAGTGCCCTTGACGAGCTGCATCAACCCCTCGAAGAAATCCGCCAAATCCGTCACGTACGCGGTAATGAAGTCGCGTAGCCGAGCTGAGTCAGTACGCATCCCTTTAAGCGAGGGCTTCAAGAAATGCTCCAAGACAGTTTCTGACGACGCGTTGTAATCTAACCCCGCCTGCGCTTGGAAGGGCTGACCATCAAACGCAAGGTAGTGATAACGAAAAATGTCGTCTTCGCGGAACGGATCACGATTAATCACGCGTATCTGGTAGCCGACTTCTGCTGCTAAAGACTTGAGCCTACTGAAGCACCTGAATGCATGGCCGAATTTCTCCGCCACCATAGTGTCGAGCTCACCATCCAAAAACCGATTGGAGTAGTAAATAAGTAAGCTTTTGGCAATATCCATCTTTGCCAGTGGCACGCCCCTGTCATTGACTGACTGGAACATCCGAATGGCCTTACCTTCATTGCTTTCGGTAAATTCTAAAACCTCGAGCATACCAATGTTCAACAACCATTCTTTAAGTACAGCATCTCCACCTTTGGTGGCGATCGCATTGACCCTTTCGCGGATCCACTGATCAGCCTCTTGGAGCCGTATCTGGCCGTCAGAGATGGGAGCTGGAGATTCGCCTTTCAGCAACTGCTCAAAAAATTCTTGGTTTTCCCCTTGCACCACAAATTTAGACCCGTGAACTGGATGAGATACGTAGGTGCTGGTAGAGGCTGCGAATGCTTTCATCTTTGACGCTGTTTATGAGTGCATTCAATAGCAATGTGAGCGTCGTCAGCCGTTGCTGTCCGTCAACGACATTAACTGGGCCCTTTTTGTCAGGCTGGCAAAGAATGAATGTTCCTAAGTAGTGGCCGCCACCAAGCTCCATCGCCTCTTCAATGTCCTCAAAAAGGTCGTCAACGTTCGGGCGCGTCCAAGCATAATCTCGCTGATAGGCCGGTATGAAAAGCGTTTTCCCGGTGAAAAATTGTTCAAGAGATTGTGTACTCACTGCGACATTTCCTTATTGGTCGATCCATGACACCGCAGCGCGGTTGTCGAGATTTGGGAGCTATGGCTGGCGGGTTAAAGGCTCTTTGGGCCGAGAGGCTCGCAGCTGGAACTGAATATCTTTTGCCTTTGCCCACCTGCGGTTAAATTCTCTTGGAGCAAACGCAACGACGTAGGGGACTGGCCCTGCGTTTGCACTCAGTGCAAATACCGGAGTCATGAGAGCTGCCTGACATCTCTGAAAACACGGAGTTATTCCCGTCGATTAATGATATCAAACCGCCATCACAAGGCTAAGATAATCTCCAGCTCTACCCACCACCCATAGACCAGCAGGTGCCAATCTAGTAATGCATTGAGCGTTCGCGCTGCTAACCATTTCCCCTTCCTTGAGATTGACCCACCCAGCCATGTTCCTACAGATACATCTAGGAGGTGTTTATTCTTAGATCAGGTCTCTTCGGATTGTCAGCTGCGGCCTAACCTCTAGGGTTGTGGCAGTATTCCATTCCCACAACCCTAGGCTCCTTAGCAACGAAACAGCGGTAGCCCTGAATCCGAGCACCTCGATTACTTACAGTCCTGCTCAAACTCTTCGAGCATGTCCGCACGGATCAGTGCGTCTGGATCTTCTTCGTGCACCGCGTCGACCTTCAACTGGACACAGGTGTCCGAGTCCCTGCTTATCACTGGTATCGCAACTGTAGGCTCTGGAGATGTAAATACAGCCCCAGTAGCAGATGCACTACCAGGGGCAGGGATATTAACGAGCTGCAGGTTTTCTCCGCGCATACCCTCTCCTGAGAAACGACTGGGCACTTCAAAGTCAGGAATACTGGTGACGCCGCTTCTATACTGATCATCATCGACTAGAGCCATTTTCCCCGGGTACTGAGCGCTCAGGCGCGGAGCCAGGGCTGCAAGGATCTGGGTAGGCTTACCGTTGCTCCAAAAGATCACGGTCTGCAGCTCGCCTTTATCGCTGAACACCCTCTCCTGCCCATGCTTAACCACGCTCTGGGTAGGTAGCGTTGTGCTGATCCCAATACCTTTAAACTGGCTGTCTTGCTTGTTGCCGGCCCACACCGTGGCAACGGCGCTCTCCAAGACGCCTTTGCTCCATTGCAGCTCACGAACCAAATGGCCTTGATCATCCCAGTATTGTTCAGCGCCATCCTTACTGAGGTCGCTTGCCATGTATCGGCTTGCATCTGGAATGATGGCGAGACCCGTGTAGTGGTGAACATGCTCTCCGCCGTAGCCGTATTTATCGACGGTGCGCGAGCGGATCTTGTCGTGGTCGAAGACACTCAACTCTGTGACATTGCCTCGAGCATCCATTTGCTTCTGTACGCCATCCATCACATCGTTGGCGTAATTATTCTCAGTGGCCAGGTACCAGCGATTGCCGTCGAGGCCGTACTCCTGCTGCAAGCCTTGCTTTTTACCGTTTAAGTAATTGCGATGCTGGGTGCCTCGGTTGTCAAACCCACTTTGCAAACCATTTTTCCATTCAAGGTCTGCGATTTTTTCCTTACCTGCACTCTCCCAAGCACGCTCACGACCGTCTTTACGGCCATCGGTGTAGTTTACTTCCAGAGTTTTTTCACCTGTCTGGGCATCGTACTGCTCCTGAACGCCATCTTGGCGGCCATTCTTCCAATGCTCAACGACCACCTTTTTACTGGTCTTGGGATCGAATCGCTCGACCTTCCCGTCTTTCTTACCGGCTTTGAACTCACCAGTACCAACCACAGTGCCAGCGTTGTCCGCACACTTCATGTCACCATCAGGAAGCCCTTTTTTGAAGTCAACAGTACATGTGCCCACATTGAAGAGGCCAAGAACTGAAATTGGGTAATTCGTGACACGACCAGTGAACGGATCAGTGGCATGGATCTTATACAGCAGGCCTTGTATTTCTTGAGTTTGACGAGCGTCAATCTCTTCATTGCAGCCTGTAAGCATGAGGGTGGCCAATCCAATGGCACCAAACGCGAAAGCTCTACTTGCGATAAATCTCACCTGAAACTCCTGTTTGGCATGCGACGGCCCAATGGCCGCGATGGGCGTGTGTAGCCCGAGTTTGCGCAGCCTTGTTTCTGTTGGAACTCTGCGTACCACCCTTAACGTCAGTGAAGGCGAAACCTTGAGGACAGATGCCAGTAAGTGCGTGTTGCGTGAGCAAAAGGGGATCCCGGGCCTACAGGCTTTTGCTGAGCGGACTGCAGGGTTTGGGCTTAAGCACGACACGATGCAGCGCAACCATATCCATCTCAAATCCCTCCCGGCTTGAAGCATGTGCGGGTGTTGCGTGGCTTTCCAGCTTGGATGTATGGAGCCAACAAGGCTATGTGGGGATGTTGAGGGCGAGATCTCCGCACTATGGCCACAATGCAGTAGAACGAGCGTAATCTGACCACTTCACCTAATCGAGCTTGTGCTATGGAAAGCCCATCACTCAGTGTGTCGGTCGGAACCCTTTGCGATTACATCCTGGCCTTAGACAACGAGCATAAAGTTGCTCGTGGGATCAACAGCAATGCTTTGCTGGTGCCCATAGATGATGTCATGAAGCTGCTCCACACCTCCTTACGAGAAATATTCACTGCGGCTCGCCAGCTTAAGCCTTTTTTGCCGGTCGACAAGACGATTGCGAAATTGCTTGCGACACCCGCCCAGACTCCAACTCGTGGGACTCTCCTTCGCCTGCTCAGGGATGTAGCGCACCAAGTAACCCTCCAGATTCTCGTTGACCAGCGCAAAGAGCGTTATGTCTGGGTGACGGGAAATGGCTGGCATTCACTGTTCAGCAGTCCACTCTTTACTCATCAGGCAGCCCGCGACTTCTGGATTAGCTTTCTGCAAAAGACGAAGGTGCTTAACGCCGTCGAAATGCGTTCCGATCAACCCTTGGTCGTACGGCTGCATGCTTACGCGAAAGCACCAGTAGTCGTACGCTTCGGCTGCTCAACAGCACGCATGGAGTTGAACGCCAGACTGAATGAAATAACGGATGGAGAGGCAGCAGCATCTGATGCCTTTCTCCAGCATGCCATGGTTGCTGATAGGTTTGCCGTGCTGCTACGCATCCTCGCGTGGCTTGTAGCCAACATGGTCGTAGACATCTGGGAGATGGTTGAGCGAGACGGTATGCAGGACATCACCCCTTTGGAAAGCCTGCTGCCAACCTTCGACCCCGTTTCTAGCAATTGGAGCAATCCTACAACTCGGGCACTTGAACAGTTGGCAAAAAGAGCTGGCTGGCAACAAAGGCAGCGAGCAATCACGTTCCTAGGAAACCTATGGGCTCGACACAGCTCAAACGACGCGACTGAGGCGAGCTCACGGATTCGGTTGTTGCGAAACTGGGAACAGCGTAAGAAGGGACGTCCCAAATTTGAGACCCTGCTCAGCAAGGAAACACCCGAGGGACGGGAGTACGATACGTGGATGCAAGCGGTGATTCTTCGAATAGGAGAGACCCTCTCAGAAATCTCTCATGCGCTAGTAAAGCTAGGTCTGAGCTCAGACAACATCACCGGAATTATGGATGCATACAGACAGGAGTATCGATTTGCCCGCGAGGCTCTCGGAAAACCCATGAACACGTCCAAGGACTGAGGCTGCATTGCGCAGCAGCCTCGATCTTAACTCAAACTATTGGCCCTTACGACCGCCCTGATTCGGATTGAGTTGCTTGCCACGGTTGCCTTGCGCCTTATCCCAAATACCATTTGTTCCCGACGTGCCGCGATTAGGATTCTTCTGGTCAGATCGAGCATCATGAGGTGCTTTCTGTTTATTCGTCATTTCAGTTCTCCTCACCCGAACTCTCTTCCCAATCATCTGGGCGTTCGTCATGACCACGTGACTGCCAATACGAATCGTTGTTTTCGTTGAGCTGGTTGGCGCGGTTATCGTCATCTGATTTGGTGCTCATGATCTTTCCTCGCTGTGGGATTGGCCCGCAACGGAACACCGTGCGGGTGATGCCAGTATTTGCCGCCGACTCGATAACAAATAGGGAACTGGCGAGGAAATTTTAGTCACACCAGATCCGGTTCAACATTTAGTGTAGTTTGAGCTGATAATTCAAACGACCAGGTAGTCAATGAAGTATGTAAGGCTGATCCGCCACGGAGAAAGCGCTGCGAACGCTGGTGAAGCCAGTCTGGATCACGCGACTATCCCTCTCACCCCGAAAGGGCTTGAACAAGCTCACCGGGTTTCCAAATCATTCGTCAAGGCTCCAGCGCTGCTCGTTGTCTCGCCGTACTCCCGAGCCCATGTAACTACGATGGCGACCGTGGCCGCCTTCCCTGGAAACGAATATGAAACTTGGCCCATTCACGAATTCACCTATCTTGAACCTGCTCGGTGTGCCAACACGACCGTCGACCAGAGGCGTGGTTGGGTCGAGGCATGTTGGGCCAAGTCAGATCCAAGCTTCACGGATGGTGCAGGCGCCGAATCGTTCCAAGACTTCATATCGAGGGCTCAGTCTTTCTTGGATGAACTTGCAGACCATCCCGCTCAGGACATCGCGGTTTTCTCACATGGGCAGTTCATCAATGCGGTGGCATGGCTGATCGTGCGCACGCCGCAGGAAATTGATGGCCGGGCTATGGCTGACTAGCGTGAGTATGAGATCACGAACCCCGTGCCTAACTGCGCTGGCTACATCCTATCCAAGCATCTGGGCGAAGCGGACTGGAGAGTGATCCAGTCAGGCTATTAACCGCTGGAAAACGAATCAGCCAACCCTGCGGCTGAACCAACCGCTAGAAGCTGGAGCGAAAAGCCTCAAAAACCGGCTGACCTGCCGAGGAAGCAGCGTGAGTGCAGAACCTGCTTTTTCTTTTGCTCTCAAATATAACAACTCCGTCTCGTTTAAAAATTTTCAAGTGGGGGGGGTAAAAATAAATGGAGACTTGGCGACGAACGGTAAAGAAATTGCCGTTTTGACAACGGTCAAAATCGGCCGCATAGCACGTTCCATCGGCGGTTCAGCAGAATATATCGCTCCGAGGTGGGCATCTGTCATTTTGCCCTACATCTTGTGCATTGGCGGCTCGGAAGATCAGTGGCCGCACGTTTGCATTGACCTTCATGCACGGGGTGATTAATGAGCAGCTAGCGCAGATGGGGCCGGGACAACACCATGATTTCAGCCACGCCTAAGAGGCCTACAAAAACCGGGGTCGCTTCAATCAGCTTAGCGTCAGGCACCACGCGGCGGACATCTGCCAATGCGCTTGCAACTGCTTCCTTAACGCTACCAGCCTCTCTCACGAACTCAAGACTAAGGCGCCCAGAATTGCCAACGCCCACCATTGCATCGTCACACCCCTCCTCTGCCAGTCGCTCAACGAGAGCATCGGTGTCGCTAGCTTGTAACTGATACTTTAGAGTGAAGGTAAATTCCACCTCTATTACTCCGAAATACGGGGATTACTTGGCTATTTTGAGCTGTTTCCCGCTGAGCTTGATCTTTTTCAGCTTTAAGCCTTGGCGTTCGCAGGCGCAGCTATCAACGCCTCTGTAAGCTGGGCAGCGTGATGGGTATGTTGTCTTGCTCCACATCGTCTTCACCACTTACTTATGAGGACTGCTTTTCCGGTTATGGTCGATGACCAGATGGGCGAATTGCAGAAGGTCATTGATTGACCCACGACCTTTACGATCTAAGTGGAGCCCCACCATCCCGATCAACCTCGGCCCATCCTGGTCGCATCTCTTAGAGTCACCAATCATCAATACGCGTCCCCGCTCGCCCCCGAAGTGGTGTCCCGGCTCCACATCCATTTGGCTACAAATGGCATGGTAGATAAGTGGATCAGGCTTGATGACTCCGACTTCATAACTGAAAGCGTAGCCGTCCAAATTGGGAAAGAGTTTTCTGATGACAGGGCCGTATGGGCTGGCCAGATTAGAACAAATACCCAATTTCACGCCTGCGCCTTGTAACCGCGCCATGGCCTCTAACGCATCGGGAAATGGCTCAATAGACGCGAGTTCCAGTTCCAGTGCTCGTGTTAATTCTTGACGCTTCGATGGCGAGAGAGAGATGCCCATCTGAGACGCCATCTCGGCCAACGAAAGGTTCGTGGTCATCATGAAATGAGTGCCGTCCGACGTGAGATCACAGCCTTGCCGGCGCCCCTCTCGTATGAGCTCGCGATACGGATTCAACCGGCGATTGATCCGCACAATTGTTCCGAATGCGTCCAACACCACTGCTCCAATGGTGCCTACTGCACTTGGTGAGGTCGCTTCCACTCCGACTCCCTTTTTCTCTCAGAATAACCGCACGACGGCTGAAAGGGATATGGACTTTCGACGACCATGCCCGAGCAAAACGTACAGCTTGGACTCAGTTTGAAAAAACATGTCGTCCGTAAAATCAATCAACGGTGTCGACCGAAACCAATGCGATCTAGAAGTAGATGAACTGTCGAAAAGCACGTTAAAAACTAGCAACATGGTCGGCTTTTTTCCGCCAGCGGCCAGCTCTTGAATTACGAGGTCGGGCGCTTCTAGGTCGAGCCATACCCATTCGCTGACGACACAAAAGCTGCTGTCCGGATACCGCTCCCGCGTGACTTGAATCGCATCCTCAAGCTCGATTTCACGTCCAGACATCACAACACTCGGCCCGATCATTTGCTGTGCATCAAAGTCCTTCATGAATGATCCTTAAGTGAACAAGGGGCAATTTCGGCCCACGCACATCGGAACGTAAGCCCCGTTGTCACCCGCCCTACCCCAAATATCGCGATAGCCAAAGGACTGTTAGTGCGCACGCTCGTCGCGCGCTGGTTAACGAACGTTTTCAGACGAGCTACTCACCGAGCGACCAAGCTCGTGCTCGATATCACGGAACACGCTTTCGAGACAGGGATGACGCGCTGCACCACTTAGCCCTCGAACCAAGGCTAGGAGCTCCCGCGCCTGGGCAACAGACATTTGTAGATCACAGTAAATAGTGCTGGAGGCGTCGTTCAACGCCGCGATACCGCCTAGCTGAATCGGTTGGTCAACCATCAAGTAGCGCCTCCGTCGTCATGTTCAGTTACCAGCACGTAGTGATCCGCACGATCCAAGGTTTGAAAGAGCTTGAACACCCCCCGGACAGCGATCAGGCGTACTGGGTTGGTGGCAACTGTCCCACCGTCGGGAACCATTCCAGACCGATCACAGAACACCGTTGCTGCAAAGCGATCCCCGACACGAGCTGCGTTGAACAGATAAGCATCCACGAGGACACCCCAGTCGCGACTCATTGCCTGGACAACCTCGCAAGGCATACTTTCTTTTTTCATCGTTTCAGACCGAGGAAGTGCGCTCCCTGTGAAAGAGATAACGTTTGATTTCAAAGCACGCGCACTCCTCAGATTTCAATTTCGAAGAAAGGATCAAAACCTGTCGATTCGCCGGGATAGCCTCTCGGATTGGAGACCACTCTGCAGCCGCCAAGCTCGACGTCCACAGCTTGGTGGGTGTGGCCAAAGACCCACAAATCCGCTTTCTCGATAAGTCTGGGCCAGTTGTTGGTGTAAGCCGCATTCAGATGCCCGTCATGCTTCGTTCCGACGACCCCGGGCGATGGGGCGTGGTGAGTGACGACGATCGTTTTGCCTTCAAAAGGCTGGGCAAGCTGCTGGGTCAGCCAGGCCTTGGCTGCATGGTTGCGAGTAATGAGGTCATCAGGTCTCAGGCGTCGGTATCCCGCATCAGCCCGTATGTAGTTGAAGTCATTCATGTATGCTCTGGCCATAGATGCGGCGGCTACCTGGTCGCCTGTTGAGGAAAAATCCGTCCAGGCCGCTGTACCTAAGATTCTGATGTTGTTGAGGATGAGGCTTTGGTTCTCGAGCAGATGAACATGGGGCTCAGCGGCAGCTCGCATTTTTTGAAGAGTTCGATCAATGTGGCCGTCATAAAATTCGTGGTTGCCGCTGATGTACACGGTCGGGCAACTGAAGGTTTCATTCGCCCATTTTACGCCGCGAGCTTTTTTATCGATGTCCCCGGCGAGGATCACCAGGTCGACTTCGGGATCGAGGGCCGGCGGGTCAAAGCGGTGAAATTCGTTATGCAGGTCTGAGTAAATTCGTAGCTTCATCGCTCGGTCACTTATGAATTTTCTGTGTTTCAAGGTGGTTTAGAGGTTGCATGGTGTGAGCATTTGCACACCTGTTTGACCACCTCGCCGGCACCGTTATGAGCTTCGCTGTTTTCAAATACGTTTGATAGTTCATGTGGTCTGTAACGGCTTGACTTGCGGGATTCGTGTCCCAAATGCCTAGTGGCGTACGCCATAAAATCGTGGGCTCATTCCGTCCGGTGCCCACTCGCAAACAACGTATGAGCTGCCATTGCTTGTTTCGAAGACGTGGTATTCGTGGCTCTCGAACCGTCGTCGTAGCGAGGACGTTCGAACGGTCGCCCCATCTCGAAAACGCCCGCGTTGTTCTTGGTAAACCACACCTACCAGGCAGTTGATTTCGTGATCCACCCTCGCGCAGCACATGTAAGCGGTGGTCGGAAATTCGAACTGCACACCCATAGCACGCTCGACGCTCGCGGGAATCGAGGTCGGCTTGACCTCCGCGGCGGTTTGCAAGCTGTTCAAATACTCATAGTCTGTCGGCATGGCAATTCACTCGATCTGTCCAGGCGTGATGTCCTGTGTTGATGTCCTGTGTTCAATGCACTTCGAAAAAAGGCCTGATAGCACCGTTTTCAAAGTAATGGTGGGCCACCACGAACAATCCGCCCGTGTCCGCCTCTACCAGCAGGTATCCGTTGCGGTGAAACCGCCTTACAACTGGCGGCGTGTGAGCTGGCAGACCCGGAGACAAGAGGCTTATGCGGTTACAGAAGATCAACCCGGTCATCCGCGGAGTTCGATACAGCGCGCATAAAGGAAACCCGACCACGTCTTCATCTGGTATCGCCGCTTTCGCCTCTTGAATCACCGTTGGTAGCCTGTTGAAGCTGAGGTCTCTTATCGTCGACCCGAAGGTTTTGACCATGAATGCCGAAGGGTCTGGCAATGCTGTGTTGCTCACTGGTGGTTCCTCGCATAAATCCAGGTCTCTCGGCGCACTACGCTGCTCTGTTCCCTGCACACCGATTCCGGAGACCACCGCTATCGACTTCGCGCTTTGAGCTCTTCATCCAGTTCCGAGACCGCCTCTGCAGCTGATTACCAAGACTCGGACGTCACCTCTGCTGACCTGGGCTCTGCTGCTTGCCTAGCGATAGAGGATAAAAATCACAATCGACGGTTTAGGGCTAAATTGATATCTGCAAGAGAGATGTCGCCCCGAGCCGCCGACCTCACACGCCTGCCTGAACCAACGTTGAGACAGGCCGAACCACGCGCTTCCGCCGTAACTGTACGACCACTATATACGGTAGAGTGTTACGGCACAACATGGCTACATCCTCGGTTTTGAGGAATGCCTGTGTCGATGAAGGTACCTTTAGCCGCGATCCTTCGCGCGCTGCGAGCTCACAAAGGGTTGACTCAGGAGTCAATTCCCGAAGGGAGCAATCGTCAGTACCTGAGTCAGCTTGAGCACGGCAAGTCGAGCCCGACCTTGGACAAGCTGCAGAATCTGTCCGAGGCATACGGGGCGTCTCCCCTATTGCTAGTCGGCGCAGCCACCTTGATCCAGGAAGGCATAACTGTTGATGCGATCGTAGAGAGATTCGCAGAACAGATGCGCGAATTGGATGCCACCGGCACACTCGCGGCAGCGCGGGCAGAATTGGATGACGGTGGGCTACGTAGCAGGCCGGCCGGCCGGGTGATTGATCGCGATCTGAAGACCTCGATTCAGGAGTGCAAAGCTCAGGGCTTGAGCCAGGCGCAGACGTCTCAGAATCTGGGGGTGAACAAGATGACTGTCAGCCGATATTGGCGTGAGACTGAGTAATCCTTCCCTGCGGCCGGTGAGCAAGGTGAATACCATAGAGGCGCTGGACTACGTCTCATTCTTCCAGAGGAGCCAGCCAGCGTTCGTATGGCGATCCGCTCTCTAACCACTCACGATCCCGCGACGAGTACTCATCACGCAAGGAGTAGACGCCATGCTCAAGTCCTTTGAAGAATTCAGCACACTTAACAATGAGATGCGCAGGTGTAGCTGAATAGAGCATTCGCAACTCAAGGTATTCTTCACGACTGGCGTACAGGATTGCCATTTTGCCGATCTCATATGGTGTACTTGGCCAAGGGATGCCGCGTTGCCTTGCCAACCTGACAAACCTGGAGATCTGGGGTTGCGAGGTCAGCCCTAAAACTATACCCGTGAGAATCAGCGCATAGGATCGTTGGAGCGGGACTGAGACATTCACCCCTATCTTGATGCGCTCACTCAACGGCAGGCTCTTCTGGATTATCTGCCCTCTGTATTCCCGTGCAAGTGAGCACGCATACCCCCCATCTTCAAACTTGGTTCGACATTTCAGCAAAAGCGAATAGGTAAGATCGAACAGAGCTGTGCTGCTCTGCACATTCTTCAAACCCAAGTCATTGAAGCCGGGCTGCCCAAAATACCAACGCTGGATCTGAATCGCGAGGCGATCGCGAATAAGCCAGTACGCGTTAAATGGGGTGTCGCAGATTTCTTCCTTGAACGCGCACCAGGCTCGATCGTAAGCATTTGCGTTTGCTTGCGACATCACCAACAACCGCTTGTGCTCAAAACAGTATGCAGTCATGCAGTACGTCCAAGACTTGCGCCAGTGGGGAAATCCTCTAGTTTTGACATCATCTATCAAGCATTCGGGGCAATAGAAATTTCGCATGGCATAAGGCAAGATTAAGCAACGCCTTGGTTCGAAAAAACCTAGCCTGATACCAAATTTAGCTAGGTAATTATCTATTACACTCTGAATCATGTGCATATCGTAATCAAAATCAGCGCCCTCACTTGACCGCACATCTTTAGCTCGACTTTGGGAAAGTGTTCGTTCAGGGGCGCGGCTGATCAGAGCCTGCAGCGCGTTAGAGAATGCACTGTAATCAGGGCCCGAGCGAGTAATAGAAATCCTGTATAGCCAAGATGGAAAAGTCTCGTCATACGCCGGCCGTTTGACAATTTTAATCATGCCGAACCCTGTAACGACTGCTCGCCCTATCGAAAATACCCGGCTCAGCGTTATAGAATTCACCCGCTTGGAACTCACGCGCCAGCAAACATATAAACATTAAAATCTCGCCGATATAGCCCTTCGTCAAATCTAAGATATCTTTTGCATTGTCAAACGACAAAAATTCATGATCATACAAGCTTAAAAGCTTCGGAGCTCGTTGTTCCAGAACCTCATTGGAAAAGACCTGAACATGGTTAGCTGAATTGAATTTTTTGATTTTGAGCATAGGCTCCGCTACGAAGCTCGGCCAATCTCTGCCCATCGACTGCAGGCTAGCGAAATTTCCAGAAAGTACGAAAATTAGTGAGTAGGGAGGCCGGATCAACTCCTGAATAATATTACGAAACTGTTGTCTATCGGCACTACCTAACCGTTGAACTATGTGAAAATCGTCAATCAACATGATCTTGTTTTGTGAATACATGAGGTAGTCACCTAGAAAACCCGGAATAATTGTCGCGCATGGCCATCCATTCATATCGTTTGGAAGGCGCATAGCATGAAGCAGCGCACCCTTAACTCCAATAAGATTTGGTAGGGCAGCCATTTTGAACAACCATGGCGACTGCACACCAAATAGCCGTCTTCCACAAAGACGATGTAATATGGTCGTTAACCCACTTAGGGTCTCCCCATGCAGGCAAATCCATCCCCCTTCTGCGATTAGTAGCTTCGATGTGATCAAAGCTGTAATGTCTAGAATAATTTCATCTTGAATCGGATTTGGTACATAGTCGACCTGGTTCATATGGAGTGCTTTTCGTAAAGGTCGTTAAGGTGACGCACCCAGCCCAAGGGGGATTTGTGGGCAAGGATGATGTTATCAACGGTGATGCGCTCATCCCCAGTTGCAACGGCGTAACAGGCCGCAGCCTTCAACAGCTTGATCATCATTCCTATAACCCCTGAAGATCTTTCGTACAGCGAGCGTACTATGATGGGATCTGATAGGTCGGATGGTTCGCGCAGAGGATAGAGTTGTTCGATCACATCCAAGAAGTCCAACAACTCAGGATCGTGTTCTTGCCAAGGAGCAAGTTCGATCCGCTCTACTCTCCTGTCTAGCTGACCTTCATTCTTGAAAAGACTTTTTGTAGCTGGAAGCCCGAACCCAAAAATTGATAAACTGCAAGGCCATGCGGTTAGACCTCTGATTAGGATTAAAATCTGAGCAAGCTGGTCACGGTTGTTTTTGCCAAAATCATGCATGTCATCAAACGCAATACCCGCTTTATTCTTGGCTGTCAGAATCTCCGAAAAAGTTTCATATCTAAACGCCCCCCTTACCGAAGCGTCTCTGTGCACTGGCTCCCCAACGGCTTCGAAAAGCTGGGCAACGAACTTCCTGTAGCCTATCTCAGGCTTAACTTGGAAATGAATCAACTGCTGTGCCCAGTCGTCTTTAGAGCGCCTACAGCCCTTTAGGAAACTCGTCTTACCCGCCCCAGTAGGCCCTAGCACAGCCAGGCACTCCGCAGATATCTGGTTACCGCGATTACTCATCATCATCTTCATGATGAATTCAATCTGCTCATACTGAGAGTGATGCACCCACAGATCTTTCTTGATCGCCGAAATACGTTCCACAGGCGCGAGATCCAATAAGTGTCTACGAGATGGGTCTAGATGTTCACCTACCATTTCATTCTTCCCAGCGCAGCTTGCGACGTTTGCGGCCAGGATCGATTTCCTTAACCGCTGGGGGTGATGGTTGCGGTACTGCCGGAGCGCCAATTACAGCTTGGGTCTTTAGTTGATGTTTTGCATCAGCGTTACGCTTCTTACGGACGCGTTTAGTTTCCTTGGCAGTTTCGGCATCCTGCGCATTATTCTTTTCACGCAGTCGGTGACCGCGATCAGATCTAACTGAGCCAGACTTCTTGTGCTTCGAAGGATCTCTGAGCAGGTACTGGTTTTCGCTCATGGACGGCGCCATCAAATCACTTTGAACAACCTCATGATAGTAACCATCTACTTTGAGGAATATTCGACTTAAGTCACGAGGATCATACTTGAAGTAGACTGTCTCCCTCACCATATCTTTTAGAATTTGATCAACGTAATGTATCCCTAGGAACAAAATCCCTTTCGGAGATACAACTCTACTATCAGATGGGAAGAAGTCTAATGCAAATGTTCTAGGGTCTGCTGGAGTGGGTGGCATAATATCCAGCCCACTTGGAGTTGTCATATCTTCAATCCAAACTTCGAAAGGAGTTTGACCCTGAAGGGATCTATGCTCTTGGTCATGGTATAGGCTCACGCTCCTAGCAAACCACAACTCAAATTCGCCCAGAGTCCTAGTTGCTTGTTTTGCCGGATCAATCTCCCCTCTTTTAACCACATTAGACTGGGTTGAGCCACGCAGAAAGTGAACCTTACCCATAAATGTGCCTATCAGTCGCTCAATATGGCCTCCCCAGTGCTTGGCACCCAATGGTCGCAACACTGGATCGATCCCGTAGGCTGTGCATGCTGCCTCAAAGTTATCGCTTTTAAACTCGCTAGCATTATCGGAATGTATAACCTTCATCAACCCATAGCAGATATACAAAATATCAGGATCATTGAACTCTAGCATCATTTGGTTTTTTGGGAAAACTGCATTTACCATTGCCATGGCGCAACTGATAGCACTAGGAGGGCATAAAGATATGTAGTATCCCAATACTACACGAGTCCGCAAATCTATGAGCATGGTGATCCACGGCCGCATAAGAGGAACGCGCGCATCATCTAGAATAAAAATATCGACCATTGTGTGGTCTATTTGAACAAAATCCAAGGCATGAAGAACTCTTTTAATACCGGCTTTCATGCCATATTTTTGTTTGGCTCTGGCGATACCGTATTTCATGCGGCATCTATCAAACGCTGGAATCGCGTAAAAACGGGTAGAAACAGCTCCACGGGATGGCGCGGTCAAACCTTTCGAAAAACACATTGTATCTATCTGTTGATAGACATTTTCCAGAGATGCACCTTGCCCCTGGTAGTATTTTCCTATGCAAAGGTCAATAATCTCTTCTACTGCCGCGGCTAGACGTCGTGTACCCTTCTTTGGCCCCCGGGGAATAGCCAATATGGAGATAACACCTTGCTCGGGGCGGTAATTCGCAAGCACTCTTCCAAATTGAGACACAGACAGCCCAACAGACTCCGCTGCCTCTACTCGTGAAAGTTTTTTGCCACGGTAAGCTATAATAGCCACCTGTCTTTTGGTGGCGAGGCTGCGTTGGGCTGGTGTAATACGAGAATCGTCAAACCAAAGAGCGCGGAGTTTGTTCTTCACTTCTTCGGCTTTGTCTGACACCTCAACAGCTTTGAGTTTTTCTGGTGAGGCGTATGATAGATCTCCATTGCTCCTGTCTTGGACGAGCACCCCCTGAGCTTTATCGAAGCCAAGAATTTTACAATCCCTGCCATCGAAAACAACCAGCTGGCCCTTAGTTAGTTTTTCCTGCATTGGATTCTTGGCTCTTAGTGCGATCCAGTTAAAACCCTATAATTCATAGCAGCGCGCGCAGCTGAAGTCAATCTTTGGGCCTGGAAAAACCTCAACAATCAACCTAACTAAGGATTTAGTCGTTTATTGTTATTTACTGTCATTCGGAAGACCGAAATTTTGAATTTTTTGCATATAAACCAAAGAGTTATGACGACTAATTAGCTGCTCCGGGTCAATCTATCGACTGGTTTAATACATATTGTTACTCACGCCGTATTTAAACTATAGTGCCTTTTTCCTCAGAAAAAATCAGTATATTCAGCTAGTTGCAATTTTCGCTTTTAGTTAATATTGGTGAGTAGTAGAGTTGCTTGGCTAGGCATACATCTTGCATTGATATTTTACAACAAAGTACCGCCAGCGGTCGCGCTACAAGCCCATTGCTAGCAAAATGGCGAATCAGATGTTCATCCATAGGTCTTTTGCCGCTGGTTCCGGCAATGCATGGCTGCCGCGCGGCCGGGTTCATAGTTGTCGATTGCTTGAGAAGTGGAGAAGCAGCCGTGCGGTGTCGGTGTAGTTCAGGTGGCCTGCACTTTAGGCGCTAGGTATGATTACCACTGCAGCACTGCTAGGATACATTTGCGAGTTCTATCATTGCCCCGTTTAAGGTCAAAGCCGACTGGAACCGAGCAAATTACGGCACGCTCGCTCAGAGATGATCGCTTTCAGGCTGGGATTCCTCCTGCCAGTCTCCTGCCAGTCTCCTGCCAGTCTAAAGGTAAGCATCGACTAGTTCCTCTTGGAATCCAGTTGGCTAGGGCTTGCGCGGGCACGCGGGGAATCAGGCCCCCTCGAGAGGTTTGAGGCTTCCATACACCGTTAGATGCGCTTTTTTGTTTTGCCTAGCAATAAACGCGCGTATTTACTTATGGGGTGTAAAAAAAAGCGCATCTATCGGTGACTAACGTAAAAACACTCTGTAAATCAATAGGTTGCAGGGAGCGCATTTTTTAGTGGGCCTGACATACACACCATTTCAAAAGCCACATCCACCGAAATCATCAATACCCCCAATCGACATCAGCGACAAACCCCTCGACAATCCAACGCGCTCGTAGCCAGCACCATTTCAAGGATGAATCATGAACCGCACCCTGACGTTCGTTCTCGTCTGCATCAGTCTGCCTGTGTGGTCGGCCAGCCCGATTACTTTCGTAGCGACGCCGCTCAGCAAGCACATTCAAACCCTGAGCAATGCGTTCGCGTGTGAGGTCACCGCCGGAATGCGTGGCGCAAGCAAATCAGCCCAATGCCGCAACCAAAACAATCCGGCGCTCACGAACTCCAGCGACCTCGATAAAACCGCAGACAGAAAAACCCTGCGCGAATGCATGAAGCCTGACAACCTGATCGATGAGAATGTGCGCGCATGCATGAAGGGTCTTTAACCCGTAATCACGCAAACAGCTGCAGCGCGGCGTCGTCCCATTCATGTCCAGCAACTGACCAACCGTTATCCGCTGGTGGCGGGAATCCGGTGCGGCAATAGCCTTGTTTCGCCTGGAAATCGACGATTGCATGGGGATAATCGTTGATCAGCAGGACTGCTTTGCCGTGGTCCAGAGACCAGCCAATCTTGATATTCGAGGGCTTTGCTCCGTCAGTAACGTCTGCCACGTTATAAATGTGCAGTGCGTCCTGGATGGGGTTGTCCTGTGAGCCGGTGTCGAGTGCATAGCAATAGCCGGTGTCCCCGTCATCTTCGAATACCATGACGAAGGTGCCTTCTTGCGCTGGGGCCTCGACCACCAGGGCCTGTCCCACATTCAATTCGTGCTCAGCAGCCAGATAAACAGGCATCTATGTAATCCTCGGGTGTTTGGACTTACTTGATAGTGACTTCGATATTCTGCCTTTGCATGCAGATCAACCTCAATGCTTCCTAAGCTCCATGCGCCGATCAGCCCTTCAGAAACGGGCTGTTTCACGCTATCCTTCCAAATCTATATTATGCAAATATCTGATAACTCAACTAAAGAGTCATTTAGTTTAGTTATGTAATACGGAGCTCAGAGTCGATCAGCCCTAACCCTCCAATACCAACGAAACATCCGGATATCTGGCGCACATGAAGTCGACGAATGCGCGGACCTTGGGAGCGGCCAGTCGTCTTGATGTATGCAATACCCAAAGCTCAGCCTCCACGTCCGACACTACGCCCCATTGAACCAGCTCTCCTTTGGCCAGGTTATTCCACACGATGGATTGCGGGATCAGAGCCACACCGCCGCCGGCTATGGCTGCATCGCGGATCATGAGAAACGAAGAGAACTTGAGTCTTGGGATAGGTTCCAGTTTCAGCGCCCCGCCGTCCAAAGCCCAAATGGTGGGCTGAAAATTAAAGGCCACGATTGCGGATACCGGGTTGATTGCTTCAGATGTCGGCTTTGGTATTTCAGGCGCACCGACCACGATCAACCGGTCTTTGGCAAAGCACCGCCCTACCAGATTGCTGTCCGGACGTGGGTTTACCCGAATGCACGCATCGAACTGCTCTTCGACAGGATCCACCACGCGATCCTCTGCGACCACTTCAAGCTCGATCTCGGGATAGGCCGCACAAAAATCGGCACCGATACGCCCCATCGCGAGCTGCGAGAACAGGATGGGGGCCGCGATGCGTAATCGCCCGCGGGGTATCAACACGCCCTCCTTCGCCGCTGTCATGGCTTCCGTCACCTCGCCCAACGGCCCTTCAGCTCTCGCCAACAGCATCTGCCCGGCCTCGGTCAGTTTGAGGCCTCGTGCACTGCGCTCGATCAGTCTGACGCATAGTTGCTCTTCAAGCTCGGCGATTCGGCGCGATAACGTGGCCTTTGATCGACCGCTTGCGCGACTGGCTTTTCCAAGCCCTCCATTGGCAGCAACGAGTGTGAAATCGATCAAGGCGTTGAGGTTCATGGCGTTCCACTTTTGAGACGGTGTATCTACATATTGGCGTCTGCGTTTTATTCCTGCAACGAGATACCTTGATCGCAACGCAGCGAGATTGCTCGCTGACTTCATGACGTATTCATTGCAGGAGATTCACCATGAGCATTCTTGTCATCGGAGCCACAGGCACTGTCGGTTCACTCATCGTCCAACGTCTGGCTGCGGCAGACGCTGAAGTCAAAGCGCTCGTCCGTCAGCCTGGCAAGGCAAGCTTCCCGGCTGGAGTCACCGAGGTCGTCGCGGACTTGACCGATGTGCCTTCGATGCGCGCTGCATTATCTTCGGTGCGAACGCTGTTTCTGCTCAACGCCGTTACGCCGGATGAGGTCACGCAGGCGCTCATCACGCTCAATCTCGCACAAGAGGCCGGTATTGAACGCATCGTTTACCTGTCGGTTATTCACGCGGACAAATTCACCAATGTTCCGCACTTCACTGGTAAACATACAGTCGAGCGCATGATCGAAACTCTCGACATTCCCGCCACCGTTCTGCGTCCGGCTTACTTCATGCAGAACGAAGGCATGGTTCAGCAAACGATTCAGGGCTATTCGGTGTATCCGATGCCGATCGGTGATGCAGGCGTTTCGATGATCGACGCACGCGACATCGCCGATATTGCAGTCGCGGAATTGCTGCGACGCGATCGGGCACCCGTTGCGCTGGAGCGCCTGACGTTGGAGCTGGTCGGTCCGCAGGTCCTCACGGGTCCATCGGTGGCAAAAATCTGGAGTGCCGCGCTGGGTCGTGAGGTGGCTTATGGCGGCAACGACGTCGCGGCCTTCGAGGCACAGATGGCTTCCTACATCCCTGCCTGGCTGGCTTACGACCTTCGCCTGATGATGTCGGGTATCCAGAAGTTCGGCATGCAGGCGGCCGACGGAACGGTTGATCGTTTGCAAACCATCATCGGGCGTCCTCTGCGTACTTACGAAGACTTCGTTCGTGAGGCCACGGGCAGGATCTGATCCCGACAGATAAAAAGGGGGCAAACGGTGCCTGCCCCCTTCCCTGCGTTCAAACGCTTTCAATGACGTCCGTCTGTAACGACAACGAGACCCGGCCGGGCTTATTTGTGCCAACGACGGTATCAATCAGCATTTCCATGGAGCGCCTGGCGAGCGTTTCCACGGGATGGGACAGCACGGCCTGCACCAGTCCGCTTTGCAGAGCGCTGCGGGTAAGGTCCGTCAAATCGTGACATACCACAGTCGGCAAGCGTGCCCGGCGACTGCGCATCTCCTCCAGTGCACTGACCACCCCTTCTATACCGCCTCCCGCCACATAAAGACCAGCCAGATCCGGGCATGCCGTGAGCAGATCCAGCGTGTTGCCGCGTGCGAACTCTTCATCCTCAAGTGTCAGGCGCGAAGCCAGTAACTCCCAGTCGCCGGAAGATTCAGCCATGTAGCTCTGAAAACTCAGTTCACACAGTTCCTGGCACTGGAACCGTTGACTGCCGACCATCACGGCGACAGGACCGGGACGTTCTGCCAGTCGATCGACGAACCAGCCGGCAACGCGCCCCATGCGGCGGCTGTCCACTCCGACGAAACCTGCGCCGGCATGGCTTCCCAGCTCCGAAATCAGGGCCACTACAGGAGTCCCGCTGAGGCGAAGTTCGCAGACGGCGTCCTGCACCTCTTTGTGGTCAGCGGCCACGACGCCCAGGGCGTCGACGTCTTTGCCCAGCGCCAGAATGCGCTGGGCGACCACGCGCGGATTCAGGTCATCCAGATAGCCGATCATCACCCGGACCCGAGCATGAGGGCTAACGGCTGCCGCATCTGCAAGGGCCTGTGCCAGCCCCTGATAGAACGCCACCCCGCTCTTCTGCAACAGAAAACCCAACTTCACCGTGGGTCGGCTGTGCTGCAGCCGCTGCTCGATGACGCTACGGGCGTGAAAACCGAGACGCTGCGCGGCAGCAGAAATGCGCTGCGCCGTGTCGACCCGGACTGTAGCGCGCAGGTTGAGTACCCGATCTACCGTTGACAGGCTGACCCCGGCTTCCCGGGCGACATCAGCCATCGTGGGCCGGCGTGAGTCGGAATCGTGCTCTGACATGAAATGAAAGCCTCTGACCGATCCATGAGAGGTTTTGACAGTTTTACCGGCTGGACTATAGCAGTGCCGCGCAGACCGACCTAGCATCCTGATGCAACCGATCACCCCTCCCCTGACACAACAATAACAACAGCCGGAGTGAGCCAATGGCCATCCATTTATCCACTGCCCCCTGCTGCTGGGGCGTAGACGACGTCAACAATCCCTATCTGCCGCCGTGGCGTCAGGTGCTCAGCGAAGCAGCGCAGGCAGGTTATCGGGGCATCGAACTGGGCCCTTATGGATATCTCCCACTGAATGTCGACGAGCTTGGCGGTGCGCTGGCTGAAAACGGTTTGCACCTGATTGCTGGCACGATCTTCGACAATCTGGTCGACCCGACAAACCTGCCCTCGCTGCTGAAACAGGCCCACGATATCTGTGCGCTGCTCAAAGCGTTGCGGCCTGCCGGGCGACAGCTGGAGCCACACCATCCCGCCCCCTATCTGGTCATCATCGACTGGGGGCATGAGGTGCGTGATTACGCAGCCGGGCATTCTGATAAGGCGCCTCGTCTGAATACTGCCGAATGGTCCGACATGATGGCGCACATCCGCAAAATCGCAGACGTCGCGCATCGCTACGGCGTGCGGGCCGTGATTCATCCCCACGCCGGAGGCTACATCGAGTTCGCCGACGAGCTTGCGCAACTGGTGCAGGACATTCACCCGGACGTTGCCGGGCTGTGCCTGGACACCGGACATCTTTACTACGCAGGCATGGACCCGGCAGCGACCTTGCGCCAGTACGCGTCACGCCTCGATTACCTGCACTTCAAGGACATCGATCCGCTGGTGTTCGATCAGGTACTCGGCGAACGCATCACTTTCTTCGCCGCTTGCGCCAAAGGCGTGATGTGCCCGCTCGGGCGCGGAATCATTGACTACCCCGCGTTACGCACGCTCATTCGCGAACTGGATTACCAGGGCTATATCACGGTCGAGCAGGAACGCGACCCGCGCCATGTCGGCGGCAGCCTGGCAGACGTTACCGAGAGCCGTACCTACCTGACCCGCTGCGGTTTCTGAGAAGGAAAAGATCATGATCAACGGCAGCAAGCGTATTTCCCGCCCTGTTCGATGGGCGATGGTGGGTGGCGGAGCGAACAGCCAGATCGGCTACATCCACCGCTCGGCAGCACTGCGTGATCAGAACTTCGCGTTGATTGCAGGCGCGTTCGATATCGACCCTGAGCGCGGCCGTGCTTTTGGCGAACAATTGGGTGTCGACCCCGAACGCTGTTACCCAGACTACCTGCAGCTTATTGAACAGGAAGCCCGGCGTCCGGACGGTATCGAAGCCATCTCCGTCGCCACACCCAACGGCACTCACTTCAGCATCACCAAAGCGGCACTTGAAGCCGGTTTGCATGTGGTGTGTGAGAAACCGCTGTGTTTCACGCTCGAAGAAGCCGAGACCCTCAGGGAAATATCCCGAGCCAACCAGCGCATCGTCGGCGTGACTTATGGCTACGCGGGCCACCAGTTGATCGAGCAGGCCAGACAGATGATTGCGGCAGGCGAGCTTGGCGAGATTCGCATGGTGCACATGCAGTTCGCCCATGGCTTTCACAGCGCACCGGTCGAAACGCAAAACCAGGCCACTCAGTGGCGAGTGAACCCACGTACTGCTGGGCCAAGCTTCGTACTGGGTGATGTAGGTACCCATCCGTTGTACATCGCCGAAGTCATGTTGCCTGAGCTGAAAATCAAACGGCTGCAATGCAACCGACAGAGCTTCGTGAAAAGCCGGGCACCGCTCGAAGACAATGCCTACACCCTGATGGAGTACGAAGGCGGTGCCATGGGCTGGGTCTGGTCCAGTGCCGTCAACGCCGGGTCAATGCACGGCCAGAAGGTTCGGGTGATCGGCTCAAGGGCCAGCCTCGAGTGGTGGGATGAGCGTCCCAACCAGCTCAGCTTCGAAGTGCAAGGCCAGCCCGCCCAGATACTGGAACGCGGCATGGGGTATCTGCATCCGGACGCCCTGCTCGACGACCGTATTGGTGGCGGGCATCCGGAAGGCCTGTTCGAAGCCTGGTCCAACCTTTATTACCGCTTTGCTCTGGCCATGAACGCCACCACACGTGGCGATGCGGCGACGCTGCAGTCATTGCGCTATCCCGACATCGACGCAGGTGTCGAAGGCGTGCGCTGGGTGCAACGCTGCGTGGAGTCGGCCGATCAGGGGGGGATATGGATTGATTACTGAGTTCCAGATCCCGCAAGGCCGGACAGATTTTGCTTAAGGTTCATCCACTGGAGAATGACAATGAAAATAGCCCTGGATCCCTACATGCACCGCCACCTCAGCCTGACCGAGGTATGTCGCAAGGCTGCAGAGATGGGATACGAATACCTGGAACTGTCGCCCCGCGAGGACTTTCTGCCCTGGTGGGTCAGACCCCGTGCGCACAAGGAGCGCATTGCCGAGTTCAAGAAGGCCCTGAAAGACCATGACCTGAAGGTTGCTTCGCTGCTGCCCATGTACCGCTGGGCCAGCCCTCACGAAGATGAACGAACAACGGCTGTCGACTACTGGAAGCAGGCCATTCAGGTTGCCGTGGAGCTGGATTGCGACACCATGAACTCCGAGTTCGGTCGCGGCCCTTCACCCGAGCGAGGGCATAAAAGCAACTGCTGCGGCGGCAGTCATAGCCACGAATCCAGCGAAGCCGCGTGGTGGCGATCCATGGAAGAACTGGTGCCTGAACTTGAAAGACAGGGAGTCAACCTGAACATTGAGCCGCACCCCGAAGACTGGTGCGAAACATTGCAACCTGCGCTCGACATGCTGAAGAACATCGGTTCCAGTAACGTCAGGTTTCTGTACTGCGCGCCGCATACTTTCTTCTTTGGCGATGACATGGCGAAGATGATTGCCGAAGCCGGCCCGATGATTGCGCATGTGCACGTCGCCGATACCTGGAATCACAAAGCGTCTTCAGGGCTGCGCTATATCGTCAATCCCCCAGGGGCAAAAGTGACAGTGCATCAGCATATGGACATGTATCAGGGCGAAATTGATTGGGACGTTTTCTTCTATTCGCTGGCCAAGGTCGGTTTCGATGGGATTGTCACAGCGTGCGTATTCGGCTGGGAAGAACGCGCCGATCAGTCAGGGACTTTCATGAGGCAAGAGATTCAGAGTTACGTGAACAAGTATTGGCCAGACAAATCTGTCAATCGAAGCTGACAGTATTAGACGCGCAACCTGTAAAGCCGTCCTGACTCAGTTGAACAGTCAGGCTTATGAAAGCGATAAAAAAAGGGGACGATTATCGTCCCCTTCTTTATTCGCTCAACTCAACACGTATATCAGACCGCAGCGACAACCTTGGCCGGTGGCTGAGTACGACGACCCAGTACACCTGCACCGGCCGCGACCAGACCCGAGATCACCAGAGTGATCAGCAGAATCCACGCGCCTTGCGATACGCGCTTGGCAGTCACTTCAGCCGCTTCGCGTGCCTTCTGTTCAGCCTGAGCTTTCAGTTCCTGATACTTGGCATAAGCCTGACGATAGCTGGCCTGAGCCTGATCAACGATCTGGCTGGCCTCTGCATCAGTCTTGTTGCCACGCGCCTTGATCAGATTGACCAGCGCCTGACGGTCAGCGGCATCCCAGGCCTGATCACCCTTGGCCTTGATGCGATCCATCAGGCCGCCCAACTGCTCGTCAGCCTGCTGTGGGTTCTGAGCGCTGCGTTCTGCAGTGTTCTGCGCATCCTGCTGGGTCGCCTGAGCTTCCTGCTTGATGGCATCGGGGTTCAGCTCGGCCTTGCCGGTCTGACGCATGGCGGTCTCGATTTCGCCCTGAATATCGTCCAGGTTAAAGTCGATGCCCTGCTCACGCAGTTGGTCCTGAATCTTGGTGCCCACTGCCGGAGCGACCTGAGCGATGCCGCTGCCCAGTGCCGACATGCCGCTGCCTGCCAGATTCAGACCGCCACGTACCACGCCTGTTACAGCGCTGGTGACCAGATAGACAGTGATCAGCGATACGCTCGCCCATACCAGCAGGCCATGGAACGCGCCTTCGCGCTGAGCCAGACGACCCGCTGCCCAGCCACCGACAAACAGCGAGATGACCGAACTGACAACGACCCATATGCCGGCGCCGGTACCGATACCGGACATCGGATTGGCTTCCTGCATGGGATCAATGCTGGCGGTGCCAATGGCAGTACCCAAAAGATTCAACAACAGGGAAACAACCATGGCCAGTACCACACCGGCCAGAATCGCGCTCCAGGAAATACGTTTGAGCAAAGGTGCCATGGCGTGGGTGTCCTGATAGACAGGTGCGCCTGGGGCGATACGGTCATCGCGAATCATAGTGGTAATCCTTCGAGTCAGTGGCAGAACACGCTAAGTTATTTGGCGTACACTCCAATGACCCAAGGCCCTTTGAATAAGTTTAATGATTTCGACAACTTTTTTGAAGAGCAAATACTCTATGAATATTATTCAAAACCCAACGGAACGGAACGGCTCACCCATGTTCCAACTCGCTCGTTTTTCATGCAGATCCGATAATAAATCAATACAGTTATGAGCGATGTCATCAGTTGTCTGTTGTTTACTATTGCGCTGTTGACTATCGAGTCTGCCAAACACTGCATTTGATATAAGTAGCGCCGTTAACGGAACCAGAGCGATAAGGCAGCAGCGTTTGCAATGAACGGGCCCAAATGACATGAACATTTCCACGAACACAAGCGATCGCTGCGCTGTAAAAAGCCGCAGCGGACGATGATTGATCAACGCTTTCTATAGACCAGTATGAAAAACAGCGGAACGAAAAACAGAGCCAGAATCGTCCCCGACAGCATGCCACCCGTTACAGCGACGCCAAGCGCGTTCTGCGCACCCGCGCCGGCACCACTGCTCAGCACCAACGGCAATACGCCAAGAATGAACGCAAAGGATGTCATCAAAATCGGACGCAAGCGCATTCTGGTTGCCTGTAATGTCGCCTCGATGATTCCTGTACCGCGGTCATGGAGATCCTTGGCAAATTCCACAATGAGAATCGCATTCTTGGCCGCGAGCCCGATCGTGGTGAGCAACCCTACCTGAAAGTACACATCGTTCATCTTCCAGGTGAGAACTGCGCCCAGCAGCACACCGAAGACGCCGAGCGGGATGACCATGATCACCGATAACGGCACGCTCCAGCTCTCATAAAGAGCCGCCAGACACAGGAACACGAACAGGATCGAGAGCGAGTACAGCAGCGTCGTCTGTCCGGTAGAGGCTTTCTCCTGGCGCGACAGCCCTGTCCACTCAAAGCCGAAGCCCGGCGGCAGTTCGGCGACCGCCGCTTCAACGATGGCCAGCGCCTCTCCGCTTGACGCCTGACCAGGCAAGGCCATGCCAAGTATCTCGATGGACGACACGCCGTTGTAACGTTCAAGCCGTGGAGAGCCGGAAGTCCACTCAGCCTTGGCAAATGCCGCAAAAGACACCATGGTTCCGGCGCTGTTTCGCACGTACCAACGGCCAATGTCCTGAGGCAGCATACGAAACGGCGCTTCTGCCTGAAGCATCACCTTCTTGACCCTTCCCTGATCGAGAAAATCATTTACGTAATTGCTTCCCCAAGCCATGGAAAACGTATCGTTGATATCCGACATCGACAGCCCGAGCGTTCCGGCCTTGTGTGCGTCAATCTGCAGACGAAACTCCGGTGCATTCTCCTGGCCATTGGCACGCACCGCGACCAGGCGTGGATCCTTGCTCAGCTTTTCCAGCAGCTGATTACGCGCTTTCATCAACGCGTCATGCCCCAGATTGCCGCGGTCCTGAAGCATCAGGTCGAATCCGGTGGCATTGCCCAGCTCCGACACCGCAGGCGGCGCGAAGGGCACGATCAGAGCGTCCCTGATTCCAGAAAAAGCCTGCCAGGCACGCGCAGTTACCTGGGTAACCGTTAGGGATTCATCACTGCGTTCGTTCCAGGGTCGCAGCTTGACGAACGCCAGACCGATGTTCTGGCCGCTGCCCGCAAAGCTGAAACCGGAGACGGTAAAAACACCCGAAACCGCATCTTTCTCGTCCACCATAAAATGCTGCTCGACCTGACGAAGCACTTCGTCGGTTCGTTTTTCCGTGGCACCTGGCGGAAGCTGGATCAGCGCAAACAGGGTCCCCTGATCTTCGTCGGGAAGAAAGCCCACAGGCAGCTTGCTGAAGCCCAGCATCACCAGCAAGACGATGACCCCATAGCCGATCATGTAACGCCAGGGTCGGACAAGCATGTGGCCGACGACCCCCTGATACCGGTTGCTACCGCGATCAAAGACCCTGTTGAACCAGCCGAAGAACCCGCGACGTTCCTGTCCGTGGTTGACGCCGAGCGGCTTGAGCAATGTGGCGCAGAGCGCAGGCGTCAGGATCATCGCAACCAGCACCGAGAGTGTCATGGCCGACACGATGGTGATCGAGAACTGGCGGTAAATAACGCCTGAAGAGCCGCTGAAGAACGCCATCGGGATGAACACTGCGGCCAGAACAAGAGCGATACCCACCAGTGCGCCGCTGATCTGCTCCATGGATTGCCGGGCTGCCGCTTTCGGCTCAAGCCCCTCTTCACTCATCACTCGTTCAACGTTTTCCACCACGACGATGGCGTCATCCACCAGCAGACCGATGGCCAGAACCATTGCAAACATCGTCAGAGTATTGATGCTGTAACCAAATACCGCCAACACACCGAACGTACCAAGCAGCACGACAGGCACCGCAATGGTCGGTATCAGCGTGGCCCGAAAATTCTGCAGAAACAGGTACATCACCAGGAAAACCAGCACGACGGCTTCTACCAGCGTGCGCACCACCTCTTCGATGGAAATACGCACGAACGGCGTAATGTCGTAAGGCTTTTGAACCCGTACCCCTTCCGGCCAGTAAGGCTTCAGTTCCTCGATTCGCGCGTCAATGGCCTTGACGGTGTCCAGCGCATTGGCGCCCGTGGCAAGCTTGATCGCCAGACCTGCCGCCGGTTTGCCATTGAATCGACTGGTGTTGCTGTAGCTTTCGCTGCCGAGTTCGACCTTGGCAACGTCACGCAGCCGGACCTGGGAACCGTCTGTTTCGGTGCGCAACAGGATGTCTTCGAACTGCTCGGCGGTTTGTAAGCGCGTCTGAGAGGTGATGGTTGCATTGAGTTGCTGGTTGCCCGCCGCAGGTAGAGCCCCCAATTGTCCCGACGACACCTGAACGTTCTGCGCCTGAATGGCGTTCCTGACGTCTATGGGCGTCATCTTGTAACTGGCCAGCTTGTCGGGATCGATCCAGATGCGCATCGCATACTGCGCGCCAAACAGCGTTGTATCCCCGACGCCGTCGATCCTGCCAATCGCCTCCTGGATATTTGCCGAGACGTAATCCGAGAGATCCGCGCCGTTCATTCGCCCGTCTTCGGAGGTGAATGCCAGAATATTGAGGAAGTTGGTCGATGATTTGACGACCTGCACGCCCTGCTGTTGAACCTCAGAGGGCAGCAGTGGCGTCGCCAGAGTGAGCTTGTTCTGCACCTGCACTTGCGCAGTATCGGCATCAGTTCCGTTTTCGAAGGTCAGCGTAATGGTCACCGAACCACTGGACTCACTGGTCGAAGCGATATAACTGAGCCTATCCAGGCCCTTCATCTTCTGCTCGATCACCTGAGTGACGGTGTCCTCAAGCGTCTTGGCCGATGCGCCCGGATAGTTGGCAGTGATCGCAATCGCGGGAGGCGCAATCGTCGGGTACTGGGCAATGGGCAGCGTCAGAATCGCCATGATGCCTGCGAGCATGACGATGATGGCCAGAACCCAGGCGAAGATGGGGCGATCGATGAAAAAGCGCGACATGTTATCTACCCGGAATTATTGGAGGTCGGAAGGCGTGGCAACTGCCGCTACAGATTGCGGCTTCCATGGCACGGTCTTGACCTTCACACCGGCCGAGGCGCGCTGCTGACCGTCGACAACCAGCTGGTCACCGACATTCAACCCGCTGCTGATCAGCCATTGATCACCGATCGCACGGTCAGTCGTCAGCTCACGGCGCTCCAGCGTGTTGTCCTTACCCACCACGTACGCCATGGGTTTACCCGTGCTGTCTCGGGAAACCGCCTGCTGCGGAACCAGTAACCCCTGTTCCTTGAATCCTTCCTCAAGCACCGCACGCACATACATGCCAGGCAGCAGATCGGCATTCGGGTTGGGGAACACGGCACGCAGGGTAATCGCGCCCGTGTCCTGATCCACTGTCACGTCGGAGAACTCAAGGGTGCCCTCCAGCGGATAGAGACTGCCGTCCTCAAGCTTCAACCTCACTTTGGCGGCAGTGGCGCCACTTTTCTGGATTTCGCCGTTGCTCAGCGATTTTTTCAGGCGCAGCAACGCCGCACTGGGCTGCGTGACGTCGACGTATATCGGGTCAAGTTGCTGAATGGTCGCCATGGTCGAGGTCTGGTTCGCAGTGACCAGCGCGCCCGGGGTGATACCGGATTTACCGATTCGTCCTGTAATCGGAGCGTTGACCTGGGTATACGCCAGATTGATGCGGCTGCTTTCGACATTGGCTTTGGCCGAGGCAACATCCGCCCGGCTCTCACCCAATGAAGACACGGCATCGTCGTAGTCCTGCCGACTGACCGCATCAAGGGCGGCCAGCTCTTTGTAGCGCTCGTTCTTGAGACGAACCGATGTCAATGATGCTTCCGCCTTGGCCAGCGCCGCCAGGTCACTGTTGTACGTAGCACGGTAGGTGGCAGGGTCGATCAGGTAGAGCACTTGCCCCGCCTTGACTGTGCTGCCCTCCGTGAAGCTGCGCTTCTGAACGATCCCGCTGACCTGGGGCCGTATCTCGGCAATCATGAACGGCGCAGTGCGCCCCGGAAGCTCCGTGCTGAAAACCACTCGCTGTGCCTGCACCGCGAGTATGCCGACTTCAGGTGTTCCAGGTGCAGGTGGAGGGCCGCCCGGCGGCTTGCCGCATCCCGTCAGAACACTGATCGACAGAAAAGCGGCCATGACATGACGGCGACAGAGAAAGACAGAACACATAAGGGAAGCTCCGGACAACGATTCGACATAACGATACCAATCGGTACTGTTATATTTTGGCGGTCGTGTTCCGTCAAGCGATAATGATACAGTTCGGTATCGTAATAGGAGAATTGATTGTGCGAGTGCTCACAGATGCCAAGCGGGACGCGATTATTGACGCTGCGGCGCAGGTGTTTCAGGAAGATGGATTCGAAGCCGCTTCGATGGCTGCGATAGCGGCTCGGGTGGGTGGCTCCAAATCCACGCTCTACCGATACTACAACTCCAAGGAAGCGCTATTTGTAGCCGTCAGCAGCAAGGCCGCAAAAAGCCAGTTGCTGCCCAGCCTGGAGAAGCTGCTTGCTACCGAGGACAAGGACCTGTCGACAGTGCTCACCGCATTTGGAAAAGCAACGCTGTCCGTGGTGGCCAGCGAAGCCATGATCAAGACGTTGCGCACGGTAATCAGCGAGTCGGGGCGCAGCGACATTGGCATGCTGTTTCACGAGGCAGGGCCCAGGATCGCATTCAAACTGCTGGCCGATTTCTTCAGCGTGCGCATGGATGCGGGCAGCATGCGCCGTGCGGATCCAGACATTGCAACTCGCCACCTTATTGCCCTGTTTGACTCGGAAACCGTGTTCCCGCGGCTGATGGGCATTCGTGACGCGTTGACCGCCGATGAAATCGACAGTGCGGTAGAGCGAGCGGTCGAAACCTTCGTGCGAGGTTACAGCGTCTGATAAACGCGCCTGAACACCGAGAGGCTTCAGCGCAATGACCCGGACAAAAAAGGCCTGACCGAAATCAGGCTTCTCAAGTCACTGGACACTCATCGGTCAGGCAATACCATTCGGCCCGTCCAGCACCTGCCTGACTTTTCTGGCCAGATCGTGAGGCATGCAGGGCTTGGACACCACATCAAACTCAGAGCCGCCGATATCGGTGCGCTCTATCGAGCTCTCGGCGTAGCCGGTGGTGAGCAGCACTTTGATCTTGGGATAACGACGCTTGACCTCACGAGCGAGCATGACCCCATTCATACCGCCCGGCATGATCAGGTCGGTGAACAGCAGATCGTACGTGCTGCCGGACTCGAATTTCTTCAAGGCTTCCCGTGCGTTGAGCACGATATCTGAAGCGTAGCCATAATCATCCAGTACCATCTTGGCCAGTTCGGCAACATCCGGTCGGTCTTCCACGATCAGAATTCGCTCACTGCTGCCCAGTCGCTGCCGCTGCTCCAGCGCCTGAGGCGACTCACTGGCAATGGTGGCTTCGTCAACCGGGAAGTAAAGGCGCAAGGTGGTGCCCACGCCTTCCTCGGTGTAAATACGCGCTGCACCGCCCGACTGTTTGGCGAAGCCGTACACCATGGACAGGCCCAGACCCGAACCCTTGCCCTCCTCCTTGGTGGTAAAGAACGGGTCCATCACCCGGTCCCGAATACTCGACGGCATGCCGATGCCGTTATCCGTCACAGCGATGCTGACGTAGCGTCCCGGCAACAGGCCGTCATAAGACATGTTGGCCAGTTCATCGACCACCAGATTGCGGGTCTCGATGAAGACCTTGGGGTTCGGCCGGCCAATCAGCGCATCCCTGGAGTTGATGAAGATGTTCAGCAGCGCGACTTCTGCCTGAGTCGGGTCGATCCGGCAGTTCTTCAGTGCGGGATCAAGGTCGGTCTCGATGGTCACTTCCGAACCGAAGGTGCGTTCGATCAGCGGTTCAGTGCTGGATATCAAACCATTGAGATTGAGCACCCTGCCATGCAGTTTTTGCTTACGTGCAAACGCCAGTAATTGTTTGGTGAGGGTGCTGGCGCGTTCAACAGCCGACTTGGCGTGGTGCACGCTGCGCTGAACGCGCGGAATGTCGATGCTCGGCTTTTCAGCCGCCGTGCCAATCAGATCGATGTATCCGCCCATGACCTGCAGCAGATTGTTGAAGTCATGGGCGATGCCGCCAGTCAGTTGACCGAGCGCTTCCATTTTCTGCGCCTGACGAAGCGCTTCCTCGGCATCGCGGCGACGACTGATGTCCAGCTGTGACGCAAAGAAATAGATCAGATCGCCCGCGTCGTTGTACACCGGAGAGATGAACAAAGCGTTCCAGAACGACGAACCGTCCTTGCGATAGTTGAGGATCTCAGTGGAGATATCGTTGCGCTCATGAATCGCATCGCGAATGGTCTGCACCACTGCCCGGTCGGTTTCCGGACCTTGCAGGAACCGACAGTTGGAGCCAATGATTTCTTCGGAGGCGTATCCGGTCATTTCCAGAAACGCCTTGTTGGCAAAGATGATCGGGTTATCTTCACTGTTGGGGTCAGTCACGATCATCGGCATGCGTGTCGTTTCTACCGCTGCGAAAAAGATATCCTTTCCCTTATGGGAGATGTCACCACTCGCCGTATTGTCAACACGGGTCTTGTTTTCCGACACGCTACAACTCCCAGAATAATATCAGCGTGACTGCACGCACTCACCGCTTACGACTTCAATACCCTCGAAAGGGTTCTATGCAGCAATAAAAAAACAGAATTATATGCATATGGATGGGCCGGGAGAACCTGATTCATTCGCCGACGAGTGTCTGAGCGACCCAGAGCGACTCATAGACACCGCCTTGTCTGCGCAGTTGCATGGGCGGTCCATCTTCAATGATTTGTCCGTCGTGCAGCACGATGACCCGGTCGAAATTGGCCACCGTAGACAGCCTGTGCGCCACTACCAGCACGGTTCTGCCGTGCATCAGCTTGGCGAGTGCTGCCTGAATCACCGCTTCGGAATGCGAGTCCAGGGCGGAAGTCGCTTCGTCAAGAATCAGGATCGGCGCATTCTTGAGAAAGACCCGGGCCAATCCCAGTCGCTGGCGCTGACCGCCTGACAGTTTCACGCCCCGTTCACCCACTAACGTGTCATAACCTTCCGGTAGCGCGCGAATGAACTCATCGCAGTAAGCTTGCCGCGAAGCTTGAATAACGTCTTCGTAACGCGCATCGGGTAACCCGTAGGCGATGTTTTCGTAAATGCTGCGGTTGAACAGCGTGGGTTCCTGCGGAACGACGGCAATCTGTTTCCTGAGACTGTCCTGGCTGACGGCTCTGATATCGCGATCATCAATCAGAATCACGCCACTGCTGACATCGTCAAGACGTTGTAACAGGCTCAATAAGGTGGACTTTCCAGCGCCCGAGGAGCCGACGATACCCACACGCTGTCCGGCGGGTATATCCAGATTCAAGTGCTCGAATATTCGACGTCCTTCCGGATAGTGGTAAGCCACATCAATAACCCGGATCGCCCCTCGACTCGGTTTCAACTCGGCCTTGGCATCGCTCAACGTATAGGGCTGGATAATGATGCGCAGCGTATCGGCGATAACACCCAGTTGCTGCGAGGTGTCGACCAGCGCCAGTGCCAGGTCTCGAGAGCCGTGCAGGATACGGAAGGTCAACGCGCTGACCAGTACCACGTCACCGGCGGTCACGGCATCGGCCCGCCACAACAGAATGGCCCATCCCAGCATTCCGCCTGCCATGACCGACAGGCAGATGTCGTGCAGCACCCGGGCCTTTTCCAGGTAGATCCAGCTGCGCCGCTGTGCGCGTGCTTCAATGCCAATCGAGGCTTCCAGCCGCTGGCGTTCGCGCTCGCGGGCAGAGAACGCCTTGATGGTCCAGATGTTGGAGACCAGATCCACCATCTCGCCACCCACTCTGGCCGAATGCGCGGCAAAGTCGATGTGTTTCGAGCGACCGCGCACACCGACCACGGTAATCAATGCAGCGACCAGCAACACACACAGAATCAGCACGTTCGCCATGGCCACCTTGACCGTGTAAAGCACCACTACGGCCCCCAAAAAATCGACGCAGGGTGGAATGATCTTCCAGGCCAGACCACCGTAGATCGAGCCTGCCGCAGCACCGGCCGATGAGATGCGATTGGCCAGTGATCCCGAAAAGTGCTGAGCGAAGTAGCGCATCGGGTGACCAGTAAGGTGATTGAACAGGTCCACCCGCAGGTCGGCGCAACTGGCGACTACGGTGCGACAACCCAGCCAGCCACCCAGCCGCCAGAACAGGTTTTCCACCACAATCAGCCCGAGGAACAGGAAGAACGGAAACCAGACGTGCTCGCTTCTGCGGTCGCCCAGGGTCATGACATCGA
>Ga0265798_10000288_pt1 | contig 90659 bp, 81 predicted proteins | sample P3T30metagenome_FD_192430 | JGI IMG/M metagenome (GOLD analysis project Ga0265798, IMG submission 192430) | Plant litter microbial communities from East Loma Ridge, Irvine, California - P3 T30 | ecosystem: Environmental > Terrestrial > Plant litter > Unclassified | place: USA: California... | reverse complement strand
GACTACTATAATCATGACCGTATCAAGATCAAACTGAATGGCCTGAGTCCTGTGCAATACAGGACGCAGGCCGTCTAGACGAACTTCCAACCGTCTCAGTTTAAGGGGTCATATCACTGCGCGGGAAGTCATTTCTGCCAGTGGCAGAAATGACGTGGGTGCTCATGCCGGTATCTCTATACCAACGTTCCCATACTAAATAAGTGCCAAGAAGACACACATCGTATTGGATGCGGTAAAGTAGTCCTGTTGACGCGAGAATGAGAACGAGAACGAGATGACCGACACAGCCAGCCTCGACGAGGCCTCCCAGCCCCTGCGCATGCGCAATTTCTACCTTGCGCGCCAGCCGGTGCTGGACCGCAACCAGGCGCTGTTCGGCTACGAGCTGCTGTTCCGCGGCAGCGCCCAGGGCCCGGCTCATTTCGATTCCGGCCTGTCGGCCAGCGCCAGCGTCATCCACCACGCCTCGCAGCTCGGCTTGCCGCGCGCGATCGGCGACGCCAACGCTTTCATCAACGTCGACAAGGACGTCCTGATGAGCGATATGTTCGCCTTTCTGCCGCGCGAGCGCACGGTGCTCGAGATCGTCAGCTCGGTCGAGCCGGACGACGAGGTCATCGCGCGCATGCGCGTCCTGTGCGGGCATGGCTTCCGATTCGCGGCCGAGGCGGCGGCCCACGGGCCGGCCCTGGCGCGCCTGCTGCCGGTGATCGAGTTCGTCAAGATGGACGTGCGCGCCTTGCCGGCGGCGACCCTGCTATCGCTGGCGCCGCGCCTGCGCACGACGGCTAAGCGGCTGGTGGCCGAGAAGGTCGAAAGCCATGCCGAATACCGCACTTGCCTGGACATCGGCTTCGATTACTTCCAGGGCTATTATTTCGCCAAGCCGTCGGTGATCGCCAGCCGCAAGCTGTCGCCGTCGCAGCTGACGGTGCTCGACCTGATGCGCCTGGTGACGTCCGACGCCGACAACGCCGAGATCGAAAGCCTGGTCAAGCGCGAGGTGACGATCGGCCTGAACCTGCTGCGCCTGGTGAACACCCCGGCGGTGGGGGCGGGGCGGCGCATCGAATCGATCAGCCAGGCCCTGACGCTACTGGGCCGGCGCCAGTTGCAGCGCTGGCTGCAGATCCTGCTGTACGCCGAGCCGGATGTGCGCGGCCACAGCCAGAGCCCCCTGCTGCAACTGGCCACCACGCGTGCGCGCCTGATGGAGCTGCTGGCCCAGCGCCTGCGTCCGGGCCAGAAGAACGTCGCCGATGTCGCCTTCACGGTGGGTATGATGTCGTTGATGGATACGCTGTTCTGCATGCCGATGATGGACATCGTGGAGCAGGTGCCGGTAATCGACGAAGTGCGCGCGGCCTTGCTGCAGCGGGCCGGCTTCTTCGGCGAGCTGCTCAAGCTGGCCGAGTCGCTCGAGCGCATGGACGAGGAGGGCGACGAGCTGCTGGCGGGCCTCAAGACCTTGTCGATCGATGGCGACGACCTGGCCGAGCTCGAGGTGTCGGCGTTCGAGTGGAGCGACAAGGTGGTGCGTTACGCGATTTGAGTTGACCGCAAAAACGCGTTAGCGCCAGCACGTCGTTACCTCCACTGGAGGTAAGGACTTCCCGCGAAGGCGGGTACCCAAGTCTTCCGAGCAGTCGATATCGTCGAACGTATCGTCAGCTCCAACGAACTTGGGTTCCCGCCTACGCGGGAACGACGTTGATCAGAGGTTCGGCGCCAGGTGGCGTTCCACCTCGACCTTGTCCATCCCCCGCCGCTGCGCCATGTCCTCGACCTGGTCGTTGCCGATCTTGCCGACCACAAAGTACTTCGACGCCGGGTGCGCGAAGTAGAAGCCCGACACCGCCGCGCCCGGATACATCGCATACGACTCGGTCAGTTCCATGCCGATTTCCTCGGCCTGCAGCGCGCGGAACACGTCGGCCTTGACCGTGTGCTCGGGGCAGGCCGGATAGCCCGGCGCCGGACGGATGCCCTGGTATTTCTCGTCGATCAGCGCCTCGTTCGACAGGTCCTCGTTGGCCACATAGCCCCACAGGTCGGTTCGCACCCGTTCGTGCATGTACTCGGCGAAGGCTTCGGCCAGGCGGTCGGCCAGCGACTTGAGCATGATCGACGAGTAGTCGTCGTGGGCCGCTTCGAAGCGCTGCTCGTGCTTCTCGATGCCCAGGCCCGCGGTCACGGCGAACATGCCGATATAGTCCTGGATGCCGCTTTCTTTTGGTGCGATGAAATCGGCCAGGCACTGGTTGGGCCGCTGCACGCCGTCGACGATCGGCCGCACGCCCTGCTGGCGCAGGCCGTAATAGGTGAACGCCACCTGCTGGCGCGATTCGTCGGTATACACCTCGATGTCGTCGTCATTGACCGTATTGGCCGGAAGCAGGGCGATCGCGCCATTGGCAGACAGCCAGCGGCCTTCGATGATCTTCTTGAGCATGGCCTGGCCTTCGGCATACACCTTGGTCGCGGCCTCGCCCACCACTTCGTCGGTCAGGATGGCAGGGAAGGGCCCGGCCAGGTCCCAGGTCTGGAAGAACGGGCCCCAGTCGATATAGCGCGCGATCAGGCCCAGGTCGACGTTCTTGAAGATGCGGCGCCCGATGAACTTGGGCTTTACCGGCGCGAATTCGAGCTTCACCTTGTTGGCGCGCGCCTGCTCCAGGGTGAGCATCGGCAGCGCCTTCTTGCCGGCGTGCTGGATGCGGATACGTTCGTAGTCCTGGGCCAGTTCGATGATGTAGGCGTCGCGCGTGTCGTCGGTCACCAGCGCCTGGCCGACCGAGACCGAACGCGAAGCGTCTGGCACATACACCACCGGGCCGTCGTAGTGCGGCGCGATCTTGACCGCGGTGTGGGCGCGGCTGGTCGTGGCGCCGCCAATCAGCAAAGGCACCTGGCGCTCGCGGAACCATGGGTCGCGCTGCATCTCGCGCGCCACATGGGCCATCTCTTCGAGCGAGGGCGTGATCAGGCCCGACAGGCCGACCATGTCGGCGTTTTCTTCCTTGGCTTTGGCCAGGATGTCGGCGCAGGGCACCATCACGCCCATGTTGACGATCTCGAAGTTATTACACTGCAGGACCACCGAGACGATGTTCTTGCCGATGTCGTGCACGTCGCCTTTCACCGTCGCGATCACCATCTTGCCCTTCGGCTTGGCGACGATGCCGGTCAGCGCTTCCTGCTCCGCCTTTTCTTCTTCGATGAACGGAATCAGGTGGGCCACGGCCTGCTTCATCACGCGCGCCGATTTGACGACCTGGGGCAGGAACATCTTGCCCTGGCCGAACAGGTCGCCGACGATGTTCATGCCGTCCATCAGCGGACCTTCGATCACGTGGATCGGACGGCCCTTGGCAGCGAGCACCTGCTGGCGCATCTCTTCGGTGTCTTCCACGATCCACTGCGTGATGCCGTGCACCAGCGCGTGCGCCAGGCGCTTCTCGACCGGCGCGTTACGCCACTCGAGGTTCTGTTCCTGCTTGTTGCCGCCGGCCTTCAGGGTGCCGGCGATCTCGATCATGCGCTCGGTGGCGTCCTTGCGGCGGTTCAGCACCACGTCTTCAACGCGCTCGCGCAGCTCGGGATTGAGGTCGTCGTAGACGCCGACCATGCCGGCATTGACGATGCCCATGGTCAGGCCGGCCTTGATCGCGTGGTACAGGAACACGGTGTGGATTGCCTCGCGCGCCGGGTCGTTGCCGCGGAAGCTGAACGAGACGTTCGACACGCCACCCGAGATCTTCGCATGCGGCAGGTTGGCGCGGATCCAGGCGCAGGCCTCGATGAAGTCGTTGGCGTAGTTGTCGTGTTCTTCGATGCCGGTGGCGATGGCGAAGATGTTCGGATCGAAGATGATGTCTTCAGGCGGGAATCCGACCTGTTCGGTCAACACCTTGTAGGCGCGACCGCAGATCTCGGCCTTGCGCGCGAAGGTGTCGGCCTGGCCTTTTTCATCGAAGGCCATCACGATCACGGCGGCGCCATAGCGGCGGCACAGGACAGCCTGGCGGATGAATTCCTCTTCGCCTTCCTTCATCGAGATCGAGTTGACGATGGCCTTGCCCTGCACGCATTTCAGGCCCGCCTCGATCACCGACCATTTGGACGAGTCGATCATCACCGGCACCCGCGAGATATCGGGTTCGGAGGCGATCAGGTTCAGGAAGCGCGTCATGGCCGCCTGCGAATCGAGCATCGCCTCGTCCATATTGATGTCGATGACCTGGGCGCCGTTCTCGACCTGCTGGCGCGCGACCGACAGCGCCTCGTCGAACTGCTCGTTCAGGATCATGCGGGCAAACGCCTTCGAGCCGGTGACATTGGTGCGCTCGCCGACGTTGACGAACAGCGAGGACTCGTCGACCGTGAACGGCTCCAGGCCCGACAGGCGCATCGCGACCGGTACGTCGGGCACTTTACGTGGCGTCTGGGTCTCGAGGATCTTCGCAATCGCAGCGATATGCTCGGGCGTGGTGCCGCAGCAGCCGCCGGCGATGTTGATGAAGCCCGCATCGGCGAATTCGCGCAGCAGGGCCGAGGTATCGGCCGGTAGCTCGTCGAAGCCGGTATCGCTCATCGGGTTGGGCAGGCCGGCGTTCGGGTAGATGCAGACAAAGGTATCGGCGATCTGCGACAGCTCTTGCGCGTAGGGGCGCATCAGGGCCGCGCCGAGGGCGCAATTGAGGCCGATCGTCAGCGGCTTGGCATGGCGCACCGAGTTCCAGAAGGCGGGCACGGTCTGGCCCGACAGGATGCGGCCCGAGGCGTCGGTGACGGTACCGGAGATCATCAGCGGCAGGCGCGGGGTCTCCGGGTGCTCGTCGAAGTACTGGTCGATCGCGAACAGCGCCGCCTTGCAGTTCAGGGTGTCGAAGATGGTCTCGACCAGCAGCAGGTCGGCGCCGCCGTCGACCAGGCCGCGGACCTGTTCGTGGTAGGAGGCGACCAGCTGGTCGAAGGTGACGTTGCGCGCTGCCGGGTCATTGACGTCGGGCGAGATCGAGGCGGTCTTCGGGGTCGGGCCCAGGGCGCCGGCGACGTAGCGCGGCTTGTCTGGCGTCGAGTACTTGTCGCAGGCGGCGCGCGCGAGCTTTGCGGCCTGGACGTTCATCTCGTAGGCCAGGTGCGCCATGTGATAGTCGTCCTGCGCCACGCCGGTGGCGCCGAAGGTGTTCGTTTCGAGCAGGTCGGCGCCGGCCGCCAGGTAGCGTTCGTGGATTTCCTGGATGATGTGCGGCTGGGTGAGCGTCAGCAGCTCGTTATTGCCTTTGACGAACAGCTCGCGCTGGCCCTGTCCCTCGGGCGCCGCGAAGGTGGCGAAACGCTCGCCGCGATACGCCGCTTCATCGAGCTTGTACTGCTGGATGATGGTGCCCATCGCGCCATCCAGGATCATGATCCGGCGCGAAAGGATGTCGCGCAGCTGGGTTTCGATCGGGGAGACGGGGTTGGCGCGGGCGTTCATGATGATGGATTTTCCGAGAGTCGGCTTGACAGGCCGGTTGACATGGGGCGGTCTACGATTATACGTCATGCGGCCTGATTGGCCTGGCGGAGGGCCTGTATGTATCCCTGTATGTATCCTTATGTATTCAACTGCCCATGCGTTACATAGCGTTACATTTAGTGGGGTGGCTGCAATCTTTACGATACATGGCGAGACGACAATCAAGGTCCGCCTCCACGAGTGGCGAACGTCAAGATGGGATAACCGCATGAACAAAGAATACCAACCGGATTGGGATCAAGCTATGGACCGCAACCCGGAGCCGGCAATGTCGACGAAGCCGCAAGTCGTCAACAACAACGGTGTGAAACAGATCGTCACGATCCGCCTCGATGTGGATATGCTGGAATGGTTCAAGGGCGCAGGCCCTGGTTACCAGACCCGTATCAACCAGGTGCTGCGTGAGCACATGGACAACCAGCGTACGACGCAGGTTGAATGAATTGAATGATGGGCGTCGTCGTGACGCCTTTCTTCGTTAGCTTAACAACGTCGTCCCCGCGCAGGCGGGGACCCAAGTCTTTGGCACTGCCACTTAGGCAATGTAAGTGGCGCGCTGAGAAACTTGGGTCCCCGCCTTCGCGGGGAGTTCTTTTTGCCAGTGGCAAAAAGAACGGTTTTTGCAAACGATTTCTTATGTGCAGCGGGCGACTCAGGCGAACTTCAAACCCGCCAGTGCAAAGCTCTTCACGAACTCCGCAGCCCCCAGCCGCTTGCCGCCCGGTTTTTGCAGTTCAAGCACCCGCAATGCCCCTTCGCCGCAGGCGATGACGACACCCTCCGCGTCAGCACGCAAGACCTGTCCCGGTTCGCCGCTGCCCTCAGCCGGCTGCGCAGACCAGAACTTCACCGTCACGCCATCCACCAGGCCATTCGCACCAGGGAAGGGATTGAACGCCCGTACCTTGCGCGCCAACACCTCGGCCGGCAGGGCAAAATCGAGCTTCGCTTCTTCCTTGCCGATCTTGGCCGCGTAGGTCACGCCTTCCTCCGGCTGCGGCATAGCCTGCAGCGCGCCGGCTTGCATCTGGCGCAGCGCCTCGACGATCATGCGTCCACCCAGCGCCGCCAGCTTGTCGTGCAGGCTGGCAGTGGTGTCGGCCGCCTCGATCGCCATCCGCTCCATGGTCAGCATCGGCCCCGTATCGAGGCCTTCTTCCATCTCCATGATGGTCACGCCGGTCTCGACGTCGCCCGCTTCGATCGCGCGGTGGATCGGCGCGGCGCCGCGCCAGCGCGGCAGCAGTGAACCGTGGATATTGATGCAGGGACGGATGTCGAGCGTGCTGAGCGGCAGGATCAGGCCATAGGCCGCGACCACCATCACGTCATAGTCGAGCGCCTGCAATTGTTCGTGCGCAGCGCGCGCCTGTGCTGCACGCTCAGGGTCCTTGGCATCGGTGCGCAGCGACAGCGGCTGCGCCACCGGCATGCCGTGCGCCAGCGCATACTGCTTGACCGCGGACGCCTGCAACTGCATGCCGCGCCCGGCAGGGCGGTCGGGCTGGGTCAGCACCAGCGGGATCCCGAAGCCGGCCTCGTGCAGGGCACGCAGGGCGACAGCGGCGAATTCGGGCGTACCGGCGAAGACGACCTTCATTGCGTCGGGCGACGCGCGCCGCGCTGGGCGTTATCGCGCGCCAGGCCGCGTTCTTCCTTCTGCAGCTTGGCCTTGATGCGGTTGCGCTTGAGCGGCGACAGGTACTCGACGAATACCTTGCCCACCAGGTGGTCCATCTCGTGCTGGATGCAGACCGCCAGCAGGCCATCGGCCTCGACAGTGAATTCCTTGCCGTCGACGTCGAAGGCGCGTACCTTGACCTTGCTTGGGCGCTCGACGCCGTCGTAAATGCCGGGCACCGACAGGCAGCCTTCGTCATACACTTGCTTGTCGTCGCTGGCCCAGGTGATCTCTGGGTTGATAAAGACCATCAGCTCTTCTTGCGCTTCGGTCACATCGATGGTGACCACGCGCTCATGCACGTCCACCTGGGTGGCGGCCAGTCCGACGCCGGGCGCGTCGTACATGGTTTCCGCCATGTCGGCCACCAGTTTGCGCAAACGGTCGGTACCGAATTCGGTGACCGGCTTGGCAACCTTGTGCAGGCGCGGGTCGGGGTAGCGGAGAATGTCGAGAAGTGCCATATCGGTTCGGATTTCGGTGGTGTTATCTAGGTTGAACGGGGTATTGGCATGCAGGCAAGGCGGTAGGCCGTTCGGGACGCAAACTCGCCACACGCCCCGGTCCGCAGACCTCGTTTGTCTTGCCAGTTCAGGGATTTATGGGCAGAATTTGATTCTATACAGCAACCCTTCCGTGAGCGGGGAGCGGTACGTCGTGTTGTCCCTGGCCGCAGCCGGACAGGATGACCATGCGGCCTGCGATGCTCGGTTTCGTCACCAGTGTCGACCAGCAACTTTCGACCTGGCTTCAACGCCGCACTTAACGGACGTCTTCAATGAAAAATTTTAGCACAGTCGTGGCTCGTACTGCTGCCGTGGCATTGCTCGCATGCGCTGCGGGTGCCTCGGCCCAGCTTGCCAGCCCGGCTGTCAGCGGGGCCGTCGCGAGCGGCGCATGCAGCTTCCGTCCCGACGCACCCGACAAGCATGTCGTGGTCAAGGGCGATACCTTATGGGATATTTCGGGCGCCTTCTTGCGCAATCCCTGGTGCTGGCCCCAGGTGTGGGGCATGAACCGCGATGAAATCCGCAACCCGCATTGGATCTATCCGGGCCAGACCATCTGGTTCGACCGCGAGCGCGGCCGCCTGAGCCTGCAGCGGCCCGGCAGCGGGGGCGCCGATGCCGACGGCCGCGATGCGCCGCCGCTGACCCGCCTGTCGCCCCAGGTGCGCAGCGCCGACCTGGCGCGCGACGCGGTGCCGGCGATTCCCGCCGGCGCCATCGAGCCCTACCTGACCCAGCCGCTGGTGGTCGAATCCGACGAGCTGGCCGGTGCGCCGCGCATCGCCGCGTCGCAGGAAGGCCGGGTCTACCTGGGCCAGGGTGACCGCGTCTATGTGCACGGCGCGATCGGTGACGACAGCGTGTTCCAGGTGTTCCGCCCGGGTAGCCCGCTGCGCGACCCGCAGACCGGCCAGGTGATGGCGCACGAAGCCGCCTTCCTGGGCAGCGTCAAGCTGGTCAAGGCGGCGGCTCCGGGCGTCGACGTGCACACCTTCCAGGTGATCGATACCGTGCAAGAAATGGGCGTGGGCGATTTGCTGGTGCCGATGCCGCCGACGCCGGTGCGCAACTATGTGCCGCATGCGCCCTTGCAGGCGCTCGATGGCCGCATCATGTCGATCTATTCGGGCGTCTCTTACGCCGGACAGAGCCAGGTCGTCACTGTCAACCGGGGCACGGTTGACGGACTCGATGTCGGCGCCGTGCTGCAGCTCTATCATTTCGGCAGGACTGTCGCCGATCCACAAAGCCGGGGTTTCCTGGGCCTGGGCCGGCAGCAGTTGAAACTGCCCGACGAGCAATACGGCAGCCTGTTCATCTTCCGCGTGTTCAAGAACGTTTCGTATGGCTTGGTCATGCAGGTGACGGCGCCAGTGCAGGTGGGCGACGTCGCCAAATCACCGGAGTAATTTTACCGTGCAAGACACGGACCCCAACCCGATTGCCGTAGCGCGCGCTGACCGCATCACCGACTGGCTGCGCCTCGAGCAGGCAAGCGGGGTGGGGTGCCGCAGCGCGCATGCCTTGCTGTCCGCCTTCGGTTCGCCTGGCGCCATCTTCAGGGCCGCACCAGGCGCCCTGTCAGCCCATGTCAGCACGAGCCAGGCGCAGGCCTTGCGTACGCCGGTCACGCCTGCGTTATCTAGCCTGGTCGCGTCTACCCTGGCCTGGCTGGACCAGGCCGGCCATCACCTGATTACCTGCCACGATCCGTTGTACCCGGCGGCGCTGGCCGAGATCCCCGATCCGCCGCTGCTGCTGTATGTCGCCGGCCGCATCGAGCTGCTGGCGCGTCCTCTGGTCGCCGTGGTCGGCAGCCGCAATGCCAGTGTGCAGGGCAGGCTCGACGCCGAGTCGTTTGCCGCGGCCCTGTCCGGCGCCGGCCTGTGCGTGGTCTCGGGGCTGGCGCTGGGCATCGACAGCGCCGCCCACGAAGGGGCATTGCGCGGCTCCGGTTCCACCATCGCCGTGGTCGGCACCGGCCTCGATCGCGTGTACCCGGCGCGCAATCGCGCGCTGGCGCACCGCATTGCCGAGCACGGCTGCATCGTCAGCGAATACGCGCTCGGCACGCCGCCGCTGGCCGCCAATTTTCCGCGCCGCAATCGCGTGATCAGCGGCCTGGCGGCCGGGGTGCTGGTGATCGAGGCGGCGGCCCAGTCCGGCTCCTTGATCACGGCCCAGATGGCGGCCGAGCAGGGCCGCGAAGTGTTCGCCTTGCCCGGCTCGATCCACTCGGCACTGGCCAAGGGCTGCCACCGCCTGATCCGCGATGGCGCGCAACTGGTCGAGACCGTCGATGAGGTGTTGATGGCGATGCAGGTATCGCCGCTGGTGGCGATCGCGAACGCGCATGCGGCAGAACGGAGCGTGACAATGGAAGTGGAAGTGGAAGTGGAAGCGGAAGCGGAAGCGGAAGCGGATGCAGACGCCGACCTGCTCGGCGCGCTGGGCCACGAACCGGTGGCGCTCGACGACTTACTGGCACGCCTGGGCACGCATGCAGGCGAACTCGGCACCCGCTTGCTCGAGCTTGAACTGGCGGGCCTGGTGGCCCAGTTGCCGGGTGGAAGGGTGCAGCGCATCTGGCGTTGACGCTCCGCCAAAGGGCCTAATTTAATGCATGGATAATAGATTGCCTGTGCTCGAACACGGGTTGTTTGCGAATTGTATGTTCTTGTTTTTAATCGTTTTTGGTAAGCTGGCCGAACGAACAAGGCTTGGATACAACGTTTTTTCCACGAGGCAGTGTGACAGGCGCGCTCTACTTGTGCCGCACGAAGTTTAGCTGCTACAGTAGCGTCACTATGTTCGACATCCTGGTCTATCTCTACGAGACGTACTACCGTCCCGACGCCTGCCCCGAGCCGGCAGCCCTGGCACGCAAGCTGTCCGCAGTCGGCTTCGACGACATCGAAATCTCCGAAGCGCTCGACTGGCTGACGGGGCTTACCGATGCGCCCTTGCCCGAAACGATAGACGCGTCCACTGGCACCCGCTATTACGTGGACGAAGAATATATCGAGCTCGGCAGCGCAGCGATCGGCTTCATCGCCTTCCTCGAAAGCGCCAAGGTACTCGGTCCCATCCAGCGCGAGATCGTCATCGAGCGCGCACTGGCCTGTGACGAATCGCCGATCGCCTTGAGCAAGCTCAAGATCATCGTGCTGATGGTGCTCTGGAGCCAGGGCAAGGAACCGGACGCGCTGATGTTCGACGACTTGTTCAGCGACGACGACGAGCAGGAGCCGCGCCTCCTCCATTGAAGAGGGCGCGTGCAGTGCAGGGCGCTGCTACATCAATCCAAACGGGGCTACACGCCCCGTTTTGCATTTCCGGCTCACCATTTCTGGGCAAGAAATCGCCGCCATGCAGCCCGCATTGCACCGCCACGCGGCATAAGGTGTACTTGCAGGGAGCGCGATAACCCGCTTATCATTGGCCGCTTCATCCTGACCGTTACCAATCAGACACTATGGCCGGTTTTTCACCGGCCCGCTTGCGAGCATGTATGATGCGCGAGCCCACTATATAGATAGCACGACGAGAAACACTATGACCAAATCCCTCATCATCGCCGAGAAACCGTCGGTCGCGAACGACATCGCGAAGACGCTGGGCGGCTTTACCAAGCACGATGAGTACTTCGAATCGGACGACTACGTCCTCTCGTCCGCCGTCGGCCACCTGCTCGAGATCGCGGTGCCCGAAGAACACGACGTCAAGCGCGGCAAGTGGAGCTTTACCCACCTGCCGATGATCCCGCCTTACTTCGCGCTGAACCCGATCGCCAAGACCGAATCGCGCCTCAAGGTGCTCAACAAGCTGATCAAGCGCAAGGACGTCACCACCCTGATCAACGCATGTGACGCGGGCCGCGAAGGAGAACTCATTTTCCGCCTGATCGCCCAGAACGCCAAGGCCAAGCAGCCGGTCAAGCGCCTGTGGCTGCAGTCGATGACGGCCAACGCGATCCGCGAAGGTTTCAGCAATCTGCGCACCGATGAAGAGATGCTGCCGCTGGCCGACGCCGCGCGCTGCCGCTCGGAAGCCGATTGGTTGATCGGCATCAATGGCACCCGAGCCATGACCGCTTTCAACTCGAAAGAGGGCGGCTTCTACCTGACGACCGTGGGCCGGGTGCAGACCCCGACCCTGTCGATCGTGGTCGAGCGCGAAGAAAAGATCAAGAAGTTCATCCCGCGCGACTACTGGGAAGTGCGCGCCGAATTCGTGTGCGCCGCCGGCGTGTACGAAGGGCGCTGGCTGGATCAGAAGTTCAAGAAGGACGAGAACGATCCCGAGAAGCGCGCCGAGCGCCTGTGGAGCAAGGCCGCGGCCGACTCGATCGCCGCCGCCTGCCGCGGCAAGCAGGGCAATGTTACCGAAGAGAGCAAACCGACCACCTCGATGGCGCCCGGCCTGTTCGACCTGACTTCGCTCCAGCGCGAGGCCAACGGCCGCTTCGGCTTCTCGGCCAAGAACACCCTGGGCCTGGCCCAGGCGCTGTACGAAAAGCACAAGGTACTGACCTACCCGCGTACCGATTCGCGTCACCTGCCGGAAGACTATATCGCGACCGTCAAGGAGACCTTGAACTCGCTGGCAGACACCAACAACTACAACCAGTTCGCCAAGCAGATCACCAAGGGTGGCTGGGTCAAGCCGAACAAGCGCATTTTCGACAACACCAAGATCTCGGATCACTTCGCCATCATCCCGACCGGTGTGGTGCCCAAGAACCTCTCCGAGCCGGAACAGAAACTGTACGACCTGGTCACGCGCCGTTTCCTGGCCGTGTTCTACCCGGCCGCCGAATTCCTGGTCACCACCCGCTATACCGAAGTCTCGGGCCACCAGTTCAAGACCGAAGGCAAGGTCATGACCAACCCGGGCTGGATGGCGGTGTACGGCAAGGACCTGGGCGACGACAAGGATGGCGCCAACCTGGTGCCGGTGGCCAAGGGCGAGAAGGTCCTGACCGACAAGATCACGGCCAATGGCCTGGTCACCAAGCCGCCGGCGCGCTACAACGAAGCGACCCTGCTGTCGGCGATGGAAGGCGCGGGCAAGCTGGTCGACTCCGACGAGCTGCGCGACGCGATGGCCGGCAAGGGCCTGGGTACGCCGGCTACGCGCGCCGCCATCATCGAGGGCCTGCTGACCGAGAAATACCTGCTGCGCGAAGGGCGTGAGCTGATGCCGACCGCGAAAGCGTTCCAGCTGATGACCCTGCTGCGCGGCCTGGGCGTGAACGAACTGACGGCGCCCGAACTGACCGGCGAATGGGAATTCAAGCTGTCGCAGATGGAGAAGGGCAAGATCTCGCGTGAAGAATTCATGCGCGAGATCCAGCAGATGACCCAGATCATCGTCAAGCGCGCCAAGGAATACGACAATGACACGATTCCCGGCGAGTACGCGACCCTGGTCAACCCGTGCCCGAACTGCGCCGGCGTGGTCAAGGAAAACTACCGCCGCTTCGCCTGCACCAAATGCGACTTCTCGATGAGCAAGACGCCGGGCAGCCGCCAGTTCGAGATCGAGGAAGTCGAAGAACTGCTCAAGAACCGCACCATCGGTCCGCTGCAGGGCTTCCGCTCCAAGATGGGGCGTCCGTTCGCCGCCATCCTGCGCATCGTGCGTGACGAAGAGATCAAGAACTTCAAGCTCGAGTTCGACTTCGGCCAGGATGACGAGGGCGAAGAAGGCGAAGGCGTGGACTTCAGCGGCCAGACCCCGGTCGGCCCTTGCCCGAAGTGCAATGGCGGCGTGTACGAAATGCCGCTGGCCTATGTTTGCGAGCACAGCGTGGCCAAGCCGAAGACTTGCGACTTCCGCAGCGGACGCATCATCCTGCAGCAGGAGATCTTGCCGGAACAAATGGCCAAGCTGCTCAATGACGGCAAGACCGACCTGCTGCCGGGCTTCGTCTCGCAGCGTACCCGGCGCGCCTTCAAGGCCTTCCTGGTGCGCGGCAAGGACAACAAGATCAGCTTCGAGTTCGAGGAGCGCAAAGCCAAGCCGGGCGCCAAGGGCAAGGCGGCCGATGGTGATGCCGGGCCTGACGTCGCCGAGGGCGCGGCAGCACCGGTAAAGGCAGCGCGCAAGGCGCCGGCCAAGGCGGCAGCCAAGCCGGCGGCGAAGAAGGTTGCGGCGAAAAAGGCGCCAGCGAAGAAGGCGGCCGCGGCCAAGAAATAAGGGATCGATGGCGGGATGCTTCCCGCCTGGTCCGGACGTAAAAAAACCGCGGCTTGCCGCGGTTTTGTCATTCCACTATCGTCAAGTGCTCAATCCTGCCATTCCTTGAGTGCCTGGATTGCCGCCTCACCGTTGCGAATCGCCTTCACGCGCCGCACCACTTCGTTACGCCATGCCTCATCGGCATCTTCTTCGGGTCCGTCGACATCCTGTGACAACAACTGCATGACTTCCTGTTTCTCCGCCGGACTCAGGAGTTTCAGTCGTTCGGCGATTTCATCGACAGCGTTAGACATAGTGTTCTCTCCTATAATTTTGTCCTGATCATAGCGCGAGAACTATTGATTGTCGACTGGCAGCATATTGTCATTCGGTTTTCGATCGATCAATTTGTTGTCTGGATCGATGCCAGCCCGGCCCGGCACGCCGCCGACCACCAGGGTCAGTTGCTGGGCGGCCTGGGTCACCAGCCGCCGTTCGCGCGCCAGGGGCTTGCCATTGCGATCATCCACGCCGAATTCGATATAGTCGTGCAACGCCATCGGCTGTTCCTCGCCGCCGTCGCTCATCTTCAGCTTGGCGGCGTGGGCATCGATCGTGACCTCGTACTTGCCGTCCGGACGGCGCCGGGAGACGGCGCTGGCGGCCCGGTTCTCGTAGTACACGACCGATTCGAACAGGTCGTCGATCAGGTAGGCCTTGTCTTGCGGCGTCACCGCGCGCAAGGCCGTGACCAGGTTCGAGGCCGTCGGGTAGGGCGGGCCCTGGTAGGCATGCTGCTCGAGCAGGCCGCGCAGCACGCCATTGACCCGGTCCTCGCCCAGCATGTCCTGCAGCAGGTACAGCGCCAATCCGCCCTTGCGGTAGTGGATGTAGCGCTGGTTGTCGTTGTGCGCGAGCGGCAGCTCCCTGTCCTGTTCCTGGGCCCGGCCCATCAGGTAGGCTTCCAGGTCGTGGCGCAGGAAGCGCCGCATATTGTCCGGCCCGACGGCGCGCCGCATGACCATCAGCGCCGTGTACTCGGCCAGGCTCTCGGACAGCAGGGTCGAGCCGCGCGTATCGGCGCCGACCAGCTGCTGACCCCACCACTGGTGCGCGGTCTCATGGGCGCTGATGTAGAACGGGTAGTCGAGGTCCTTGGGCGAGCCGGGATCGACGCGCGCGATGAAGGCGGCGCTTTCCGAGAACGGAATCAGGCCGGCGACGGCTTGCGCATTGCGCACGTAGCGCGGGAACTCGACGATGCGCAGCTCGCGCAGCGGATAGCGCCCGAAGTTGCGCGCGCCGTAGTCCAGGCCGGCCTGGGCGCCGCGGATCATGCGCTCGACGTTGAATGCGTGGCCCGGATGGTAATAGACGTCGATCGTCACGTCCTGCCAGCGGTCATGGCGCACCTCGTAGCGCGCCGACTGGAAGGCATAGGCGTTCTGCATCGGGTGGTCCATCTGGTAGCGGAAGTGGCGCCGTCCGCCGTCGTTCCATTCGCGCACCAGGGTGCCGGGCGCGATCGCGACCTGGTCAAGGCTGGTGCTGACGGTGGCCTCGAAGCCGATCCAGTCGGCATCGACGCCCAGCGCATGCCCGGCGCGGCCGGCCGGATCGTCGCGCGCGGGCAGCGCCGCACGCGGCGCCAGGCCATGGCGGCGGCGGTCGCGCGCGTCGCGCAGCTCGACCGACGGTTGATAGCCGATGCGCGGCATGACCTCGTTGGTGAAGAAGGTGCCGTTGCCGACCACCGGCGTGTCGCTGCCCAGGCCCAGCAGGCCGCGCGGTGCGTAGCCGAGATCGAAACCGAGGTCCAGGCGCGCGCCCGGCGCCAGCGGCGTGGCCAGGCGGTAGTGGTAGAAGCCGAGGTCGGGCGCCTGCGCAACCAGGGTCGCCGGCTGCCCGAAGCGCAGCGCCAGCCGGGCGCCGCGCTGCTGGTACAGCACCAGGTCGCGGATCGGGGCGCCGCTGCGGTTCTCGAGCACGTAGCTGCCCTTGACCTGCAACGCACGTTGTTCAGGATGGATGGCGGCGTCGAGCCTGACGTCGACGATGCGCGGCTGCGCCAGCCGGGCGAAGCCGTGGTAGCGCATCTCGTACTCGGCGCGCAGCAATTCGCTGCGGTAGCTGGTCAGGTAGCCTCCCTGGGACAGTTCCCAGGCCAGGAAGCCGCCGGTACCCGCAAACACGGCCAGCCCCAGGCCGAAGCAGCCCAGGACCGCCGGTGTCAGGTTGCGGCGCGCCAGGCGCAGGCGCTCGCGCCAGGCGGCGTCGACGCCGCGCGGCCACAGCACGCGCGCCAGCGCCAGCAGCATCAGCGCCGCACCGCTCCAGTACAGCAGGTAGAAGCGCTCGCGCAGCAGGTGGTGGCCGAAGCCGTTGATCGCCGAATAGCCCAGGTCGGGCCAGACCCCGTACCACAGCAGCGGATGGTCCTGGCCGGTGCCGTTCAACAGGATCGCGGCCAGCACCCAGGCGACCATCAGGAAGTTGGCCAGGTATTTGTGGTTGACGATGACCTGCACCGCGATCGCCAGCACCGCGATCAGCGCGTAGTTGGGCAGCAGCATGGTGAACAGCGCCTGCAGGTACAGCCCCGGCTCGAGCTGGAAGTAGCCCCTGGACAGCTGGATCAGCATGCTGGTGACCATGGCCAGCAGCACCAGCAGCGCCTGCAGGCCGACCAGGGCCAGGGTCTTGCCGGCCAGTGGCAGCCAGCTCGGCACCGGCAGCGCATCGAGCATCTGGGCCACCCGCGTCTCGCGCTCGCGCCAGACCAGTTCACCGGCGTAGAAGATGGTGGTGCCCAGCATGAACAGGCCGAACACCTCGCGGACCAGCTCCAGCAGCATGTACGTCACCGGATAGGTGGCGGTGCCGTAGATCGCGTCGAGGTCGATCGCGCTGACGACCAGCGACAGCACGGCGGCGGTGGCCAGCGCCGCGAAATAGACGTTGCGGGTCATTTCGCGCAGCTCGCCGCGCGCCGTCTTGAACAGCAGCAGCGCCAGGCTGCGCGCGGCGAAATCGGGCGCCGCAGTGGTGTCGCGCGCGGCCTGCGACAATGCGAGCGGCGTCTCGGCCGGGCCCTTGCCACGGCCGCGGGCGCGCGCCTGCACATCGGCCTCGCTGATGAAATGGAAGCGCCAGTAGCCAAGCAGCAGCGCCAGCAGGGCGAAGCCGCACCACAGCAGGCGGTTGAGCAGGTACACGTCCTGCAGGTCGATCGGGTTCGCGTTGCGCTGGGCCAACGGCCAGTATTCGGTGAGCAGGATCAGGGCAGTGGTGCTGAACGGGTCGATTAGCGAGGCCAGGGTCTTGAAGTCGAGGTCGCGCGCCAGCGACGGTGCGACGGTGTAGCCGATCGTCATGACCACGGCGGTCACGTAGACCGGCAGCATGCGCCGCGTCAGGGCCGCCAGCACGAAGAAGATCGCGCCGAAGATGAACAGGTTGGGCAGCAGGGTAAACAGGTAGGGCTTGATCCAGGCCGACAGCGTCGAGCCGCCCAGGCGATCCGGGGCAATGCCGGGAATGAAGGTGCCGAGCCACAGGCCGAGCAGGATGCTGGAAAAGATCACCGCCAGGGTCGCGAAGGCGCCGAGGAAGCGACCGAACACATAGTCGGCCTTCTTCAATGGCGCGCTGAAGAAGAAGTGGTGCATGCCGTGCTCGAAGTCCTGCTGCACCGCGCGCCCCATCACCGCCGCCACCACCACCACCCCCAGGCTGCCGAGCAGGGCGGTGGCGAGCGCGATCTGGCGCGGCGCGTCGATCACCACCTGGCTGCCGAACGACACTATCAGGTCGCGGAATACGCCGCCCGAGGCGGCCATCCACAGCATCCCGAGCGCCAGGAACACGCTGAAATAAACCCAGGTCGAGAGCCGGCGCAGACGCTGGCCGGCCTCGAAACGGGCGATGACGAGCAGGGCGCGCACGGTCAGCAGTCTCCCGCGGCCGGGTTGTGGCGGCCGGCGATGGTGGCGAAATACACGTCTTCCAGGCTGGCGCGGGCCGGCTCGAAACCATCGCCAGGATCATCCTCGGAATACACATGGATCAGGGTGCGGCCGCTGAGCAGGCGGGTCGAGATCACGCTGTAGCGCGACTGGTAGGCGGGCAGTTCGGCCTTGGTGACGAAACGGGCCCAGATATAGTCTTCGATCCCGTAGATCAGCTCTTGCGGCTCGCCGCACAGCAGCACCTGGCCCTTGTTGATGATCGCCATATTGGCGCACAGGTCGGCCACGTCGGACACGATGTGGGTCGACAGCAGCACGGTGCGTTCTTCGCCGATGTCGGACAGCAGGTTATGAAAGCGCACCCGCTCTTGCGGGTCGAGGCCGGCGGTGGGTTCATCGACGATGATCAGGCGCGGGTCGCCCAACAGGGCCTGGGCGATGCCGAAGCGCTGGCGCATGCCGCCCGAAAAAGTGCCCAGGCGCTGCTCGCGCACTTCCCACAGATTGGTTTGCTGCAGCAGGCCGTCGACCACCTCGCGCCGGCGCGCCTTGTGCGACAGCCCCTTGAGTTGGGCAAAGTGGTCCAGCAGCTCCAGGGCGCTGACCTTCGGGTAGACGCCGAAGTCCTGCGGCAGGTAGCCCAGCATGCGGCGCACCGCGTCTTTTTCGTCGAGGACGTCGATATCGTCCAGGAACACCGAACCGGAATCGCATTCCTGCAGGGTGGCCAGGATCCGCATCAGGGTCGATTTGCCCGCGCCATTGGGGCCGAGCAGCCCGAACATCCCGGCCGGGATATTGAGCGTGACACGGTCCAGCGCGACTACGCCATTGGCATAGGTCTTGGACAAGTTGCGGATTTTCAGTTGCATGACTACTCCTGGCGACTCATTGCATCCTCGTGACGTCTTTACGAGGTGCAAAACACTTTTTCACACTGGCATTGTATTCAATCGGCACAGCCATGGCCGGCACCGTGCGATACACGGTGCAAACAGGCTCCCAGGCCGCATTATCCGGTGACAGGATGCACGATGGTTTTCTTTCGATAAATTTCTTGCAATGGAGTGCGGACGTGCGGCGCAAGCTGCGGGAAAGCATGGATAATGGACGCATGGACTCCGCCACCCAAGAAAAGCTCTTGATCCTGATGCGCGAAGGGCGCAGCCGGGCTGAATCGACCGACTGGTTCCGCGTCGCGCTGGGGCTGGTCTATCTGGCCGGCCTGATGACCAAGGAAGAGATCGACTTCAAGGCGATCGACCGCGAGTTCAACCGCTTTGTCTACCATGCGCTGGGCAAGGGCCATACCATCACCAGCGTGCTGCAGTTCATGAGCGGCGCCAGGGTGATGCCGACGGTGCAATCGGAGCGCTTCCTGGATGCCTTCCAGCGCCACTGCCCGGGCGTGCCGCTGGTCTCGGTACCCTTCCTGCTGGAGCTGAACCTGGGCGTGGCCAAGAATATCTCGGGCCTGGAGCCCGAAGGCGTGCTGGCCGACTGGATCGCGCGCAAGAAACTTGAACAGGGCGAAGCGCAGCAGGGCCAGGCGCAATAGGCGGGCTCTGGGGTGCAGGCCGACCGCATATAATGGACGCTTCAGCGACCACCAGATCGAGCACACCATGATTGCGAACCGTTTCATCAGCCCCCTGGACCACCTGATCGTCGGCGTCGACAAGGCCTTGCGCGTCGTTGGCGGCGTGGCCGCGATGTCGCGCCCGAACCCGGGCGCGCACGCCATCGACAGCGAATTGAGCGACGCCGAGCGCCGCCACAGCGCGGGCCTGATGCGGGTCAACCACGTGGGCGAGGTGTGCGCCCAGGCGCTGTACGATGCGCAGGCCAATTTCGCCCATACGCCAGACGTGCGGGTCCAGTTCGAGCACGCCGCGCGCGAGGAAGAAGACCACCTGGCCTGGTGCGCGCAGCGCCTGGGCGAACTCGGTTCGCAGCCGAGCGTATTGAATCCGCTGTGGTATGCGGGCGCCTACGTGATGGGCACCGTGGCCGCCAGGATCGGCGATCCGGTCAGCCTGGGTTTCGTGGTCGAAACCGAGCGCCAGGTCGAGGCGCACCTGAACAGCCATCTCGAGCTGCTGCCGCAGCAGGATACCAAGTCGCGCGCGATCGTCGAGCAGATGCGGGTGGACGAGATTGCGCATGCCAATGCGGCGCAGGCGGCGGGGGCGGCATCGCTGCCGATGCCGGTGAAGGTCGTGATGCGGGCGATGGCCAAGGTGATGACCACCACCGCTTATCGCATTTGACCCGCAGCGCCGGCATGCGGCCCGCGCCCCATGAACGCCGTTCCCGCGAAGGCGGGAACCCAAGGCCGTCGCTTAGCCACTGGCGTTCGACGTTATTGGCCCACTAGCACACTTGGGTTCCCGCCTTCGCGGGAATGACGTGTGTCGGCCAGACGTGTGTCGGCCAGTCGTGAGGGCTGGCGTTTCAGACCTCGACGATCTCGAACGAATGCGTGATCTCGGCCGTTTTGGCCAGCATGATCGACGCCGAGCAGTACTTGTCGTGCGACAGATTCACCGCGCGCTCCACCGCCGCCTGCTTCAGGTTGCGGCCAGTGACCGTGAAGTGGAAGTTAATCTTGGTGAACACCTTGGGATCGGTGTCGGCGCGCTCGGCCTGTAACAGCACGTCGCAACCGCGCACGTCCTCGCGGCCGCGCTTGAGGATCAGGACCACGTCGTAGGCGGTGCAGCCGCCGGTACCGACCAGCACCATCTCCATCGGGCGCGGCGCCAGGTTGTTGCCGCCGCCATCCGGGGCGCCATCCATGACCACCATGTGGCCGCTGCCGGTCTCGGCCCGGAAACTCATGCCCGACGGGCCGTTCCAGCTGACTTTCACTTCCATGCTTTTCTCCGTGTCGCGCTGATGCATTGATATGGCTGTCGATTGTACGGCAGCCGCCGCCTTTGCGTGCAAGGCAGCCACCGCACCACGCCATTACACGCCCAGCACGTATTTCTCGCTCTTCATGCGCCAGCTCGCGAACGCCACCACCAGCAGCGCCGGAATCAAGGAGCACAGGAAGGTCAGCACGAACGGCAGCACGCCGATATCGCCGCTCTTGGCCAGTTCCTTGACCAGGGTCTGGTTCGACAGCATCGGCACCAGGTACATCCACTGCGCGGTCTTGAGTTCCATGAACGAGACCACGAAGCCCGGGATCAGGGGCGCGATCATGACCAGGCTGATCGTGGTCTGGGCTTCCTTGAAGGTCTTGGCATTCATGGCCAGCGCCACGTACAGGGCCGCCGACAGCAGCGACAGCGGCACCGTGGCCAGGCACACCAGCAGCAGGCCACCCCAGCCCAGGTTCCACGACATGCCGATTTCTTCCAGCGGCAGCCACTTGAGCACCGCATGGCCCAGCATCAGCACCACCGTGACGCCGACCACCGCCAGGATGCTCGACGCCAGCCACTTGCCGCCCACCAGTTCCCAGCTGTGCGCCGGCTGCGCCATCAGCACCTCGAGCGAGCGCCGTTCGCGTTCGCCAGCGGTGCTGTCGACGGCGGACGACATATTCAGGACGAAGGCCGGGAAGAATAAAAAGCCGATCAGGCTGCCGATGAACATGGCCGAACGCGAGGCATTGGTGCCGGTGTCGTAGCGCTGCAGCTGGATCGGCGCCAGCGTGGCCGGCGACACCCCATGCGCCAGCAGGCGCGCGCTGGCGATATTGTTGCCATACGCGGTGAGGACCTCGTCGAGTTCGCGCCGCTGCGGGCCGCTCTCGGCCGATGAATCGAACCACAGCTCGATCCGTGCGGGCCGCATCGCCTGGTAGTTGTCGGTAAAGTCGTCGGACAGGCGCAGCACCGCGGCGATCTTCTTGCCGCGCAGGAGTTCGCCGATGGCGTCCTCGGTCATCGGGCCCGACTCGTTGACCGTCACATTGCGCTCGCGCAGCTGGGCCACCAGGGTCGGCGCCTTGGCCGCGCCGATCACGGTCAGGTGGATGCCTTCGCGCTCGGAGCGGGTGCTCTTGTCGATTACCTGGTTCAGCGTGAGGCCGATCAGGAAGGGATAGAACAGCACCATCAGCACCAGGAAGCCGAAGGTGCGCTTCTCGCGCAGGGTCTCGCGCAGCTCTTTCAAAAATACGACACGGATCTTGGACTTCATGCGATACCTTCCTCGGTGCCGACCAGGCTCACGAAAGCGTCCTCGAGGTCGGCGATGCCGGTGCGCTGGCACAGTTCCTGGGGCGATCCCTGGGCCACGGTGTGGCCCTTGGCGATGACGATCACGTCCTCGCACAGGTGGATCACTTCCTGCATCACGTGGGTGGCCATGATCACGCAGCAGCCATCCTCGCGCAGGGCGTTCAATGCGGTGCGCAGGGCGCGCGTGCTCATCACGTCCAGGCCGCGGCTCGGTTCATCGAGCAGCAGGTGGCGCGGACGGTGCAGCAGGGTGCGCGCCAGCGCCACCTTGATGCGCTGGCCCTGCGAGAAGCCCTTGGTCTGGCGCTCGAGGATGTCGTCCATGCTCAGCAGGTCTGACACTTCGCCGATACGGGTCTGCAGGCCTGCGCCGTCCATGCCGTTCAATTCGCCGAAGTAGCTCAGGTATTCGCGCGTGGTGAGGCGCTCGTAGAGTCCGAACTGGTCGGTCAGGAAGCCGATATTGCGGCGCACCGCCATCGGGTCCTTCTCGGGATCGACGCCGCCGATCAAGATGCTGCCGTGGTCGCGCTTGAGCAGGCCAACCAGGGTGCGCAGCAGGGTGGTCTTGCCAGCGCCATTTGGGCCGAGCAGCGCGGTGATCTGGCCGTCGCGCGCGGTGAAGGAAACGCCGCCCAGCGCCTGGACGGCGCCGAACTGCTTGCGTACATCGTGGACTTCGATCATGGAATATCCGGATTCTCAGGGTTGCGGCCCGGCGCTGCCGAGCTGGAAGGTGGGGGCCGGAATCTCGGCCACGCAGGCGGCGTCGAGTTTGGCTTGCGGCTGGTCGAGGAAGGCGCGCAGCAGGCGCGGCGCGCAGCCGAGCTGCGACACGCCGTGGCCGGCGTTGGCCACCACCACGTGCTGGGCCCGGGCCATCGATTTGGCGGCAGTCTGGGCGCGATGCGGCGGCGTCACCGGATCGAGCGCGCCCGACAGCAGCAGGGCCGGGGCCTCGATGCGCGAAGGCGCTACGTATGGCACCGCCGGCACCTTGATGTCCTGGCACAGCCTGGGGATCATCTCGGCCAGCGGCTTGGCCAGCACGGCGGCATCGGATTTCATCAGTTCGGGCGTGAAGCGAGGCACGTCTTCGGCGCACACCACGGCAAAGTGCAGCAGCATCGACATGCTGGCGTCGTTGCCGAAGTCGCCGGCCAGGTTCTGGCGCGCGACGAACGGCTGCCAGCGGCCGCGGCTGGCGCTGTGGATCAAAAAGGGCAGGCGGCGTGCATCGGCCGGCGAATACAGGATGTTGTGCACGGTGCCCAGGAAGCGCTGCGAGCTCATGGTGAAGTCGGTCTGCTCGGCGGTGCGCGGATTGGGCAGCGACAGGCGCACATCGCCCGCCTCGACCTTGGCCGCCAGCGCGTCGAACTCGGCGCGCAGGTTCGGGTAGGCCTTGCTGCAGGCGCCATCCTTGGCGCAGGCGGCGAACAATCCGTCGAGGGCGGCCTGGCCGTCGCGGCCGCCGGCCGGGATCACCTGGTCGGGCGCGGCCACGCCATCCAGGATCAGGCTGCGCACGCTGTCCGGATAGGCGCGCGCATAGGCCTGGCCCAGGCGCGTGCCATACGAGCCGCCCCACACGTTCACCTGGCGGTAGCCGAGCGCGCGCCGTACCTGTTCGAGGTCGCGCGCGGCGTTGGCGGTGGTGTAGGCGGATAGCGGCTGCTTGTTGGCGGCGATGCAGGCGCGCAGTTCGGCCATCAACTGGTCGTCGGTCATGCGCTCGTGTTCCGGTTTGCTCTCGCAATCGAGCTTGCCCGACAGCCCGGTGCCGCGCTGGTCGATGAACACGATGTCGCGCGTGGCGCGCACCCGGTCGAAAGCGAGCTTCAACAGCGGCAGCACATCGCTGCCGGCCTGGCCGGGGCCGCCGGCGAGCACGAACAGCGGGTCGCCGCGCGTGCCCTGGCGGTAGGCCGGGGCCACGGCCACATGCAATTTAAGAGGGGCTGCCTGCGGCTTGCTGTAATCGAGCGGGACGTCGACTGTGATGCAGCGCAGGCTTTCGACCACGCCGGGCAGGTGGCAGCTGCGTTCGGTCTTGGATGGCGCCGGCGTGGATTGGGCGCTGGCGAAGCTCGTGGCGAGCGCGAGCGGCAGGGACAGGATGGCGGGCAGAATCTTGGATCTCTTCACAACTTCTCCTCAGGTTGCAACGATGATAAGTTCGCGCTGTTTCTTCGGTCAACCGATTGTTTCAATGATGCATCAAGGGATGCGGAGCGGGTAAGCGGACGTGTCATTCGCATGAAAGACGACGTCGATCGGGATTGACGTCAGTGCGGATGACGGTTATGATTGCCGGCTTTCCGTTTGCTCAGGAAAGACAATAAGGACGAGTCCGCTGAAGCATTTGTGCGGAACCACCATTTGAGCAATTTTTTATTTTGGAATAAACATGAAAACTTTTTCCGCTAAGGGCCATGAAGTCCAGCGCGACTGGTTTGTCATCGACGCGACGGACCTGGTCCTCGGACGTGTTGCCAGCGAAGTGGCACTCCGACTGCGCGGCAAGCACAAGCCTGAGTTCACCCCGCACGTTGACACCGGTGACTTCATCGTCGTGATCAACGCAGGCAAACTGCGCGTGACCGGCACCAAGGCCACCGAAAAAACGTACTACCGTCACTCGGGCTACCCGGGCGGTATCTACGAAACCAACTTCCTGAAAATGCAACAGCGTTTCCCAGGTCGCGCACTCGAGAAAGCTGTCAAGGGCATGCTGCCTAAGGGCCCACTCGGCTACGCCATGATCAAGAAGCTGAAAGTGTACGCGGAAGGTTCGCACCCGCACGCTGCTCAGCAACCACAAGCACTGACCCTCTAAGGAACTGACATGATCGGTAACTACAACTACGGCACCGGCCGTCGCAAGAGTGCAGTCGCTCGCGTGTTCATCAAAGCTGGCACCGGCCAGATCATCGTGAACGGTAAACCGGCATCGGAATACTTCTCGCGCGAAACCGGCCTGATGGTGATCCGTCAGCCGCTGGAACTGACCGGCAACGTCGAACGTTTTGACATCAAAGTCAACGTGCACGGCGGCGGCGAGTCGGGCCAGGCTGGCGCCGTGCGTCACGGCATCACCCGCGCTCTGATCGACTACGATGCAGCACTGAAGGGCGACCTGGCACGTGCCGGCTTCGTCACCCGTGATGCTCGTGAAGTCGAGCGTAAGAAAGTTGGTCTGCGCAAAGCACGTCGCGCAAAGCAATTCTCGAAGCGTTAATCGTCTTCTGTTCCAGCACCTTCCGGTGCTGGTTCGAAAGAGCCGTCCGCCGCAAGGCTGGGCGGCTTTTTTGCATGGAGCCTGTCCCAGTGGGCGGGACAGGTGCAACCCCTGCTTACTCACACTGTTAAAATGCAGCCTCGTCCCAAGCACGGGGCCTTTTTACCATTATTGAAGGAACAGACATGATTAAAGTTGGCATCGTCGGCGGAACCGGATACACGGGCGTGGAATTGCTACGGCTGTTGGCCGTTCATCCGGATGTGCAACTGACTGCGATCACCTCGCGCAAGGAAGACGGCCTGCCGGTGGCCGATATGTTCCCTTCGCTGCGCGGCCGCGTCGATATCGCTTTCTCGAGCCCGGATAAAGCCGACCTCAAGCAGTGCGACGTGGTGTTCTTCGCCACCCCGCACGGCGTGGCCATGGCCCAGGCGCCCGAGCTGCTGGCGGCTGGCGTCAAGGTGATCGACCTGGCGGCGGACTTCCGCATCAAGGACCGCGCCGTGTTCGAAAAATGGTACAAGATCGAGCACACCGCGCCCGAGCTGCTTGAAGAAGCCGTGTATGGCCTGCCGGAATTGAACCGCGAAGATATCAAGGCCGCGCGCCTGATCGCCAACCCGGGCTGCTACCCGACCACGATGCAGCTGGGCTACTACCCGCTGCTCAAGGCCGGCCTGATCGACGCCGGCAGCCTGATCGCCGACTGCAAGTCGGGCGTGTCCGGCGCCGGCCGCAAGGCCGAGATCGGCACGCTGTTCTCTGAATCGAGCGACAACTTCAAGGCTTACGGTGTCCACGGGCATCGTCATACCCCGGAAACCTCGGCCCAGCTGGCGCGCTACACCGACCAGAAAGTCGGCCTGGTGTTCACCCCGCACCTGGTGCCGATGATCCGCGGCATGCACGCGACGCTGTACGCGCGCCTGACCAAAGAGATCGACAATGCCGCCCTGCAGGCCCTGTTCGAAGAGCAGTACAAGGACAGTGAATTCGTCGATGTAATGCCGTTCGGCTCGCATCCAGAGACGCGCTCGACCCGTGGCTCGAACATGCTGCGCCTGGCGCTGCACCGTCCGGAAGGCAGCGATATGGTCGTGATCCTGGTGGTGCAGGACAATCTGGTGAAAGGCGCTTCCGGCCAGGCCGTGCAGTGCATGAACCTGATGTTCGGCTTCGAGGAATCGACAGGCCTGCAGCAGATCGCGCTGTTGCCATAATATAAAGTGGCTGCGTTCAGGCTCGCCGCCCGACCCGACGCAGATCAAAGCGAGCAGCTTTGAGCGGGGTAAATTGACTGTTGGATACGTTCCTATCAACGGTCAACCCCAAAGGTGCGCCATGTTCGGTCGACAAGTGAAAAGCGAAATAGACAGCCTGGTCGGGATTTCGGCCCGCATCGAGGGTGACCTGTGCTTCACCGGCGGGCTGCGCATCGATGGCGAGGTCCACGGCAATGTGGTGGCGGTGGACGGCGCCGACAGCATGCTGATCGTGTCGGAACATGCGCGCATCGAAGGCGAGGTGCGCTGCGCCAGCCTGGTAGTCAATGGCTACATTGCGGGCGCGGTATATTCGTCGGAACTCCTTGAATTACAGCCGAAAGGCCGCATACATGGGGATGTACACTACCGTTTGCTCGAAATGCACGGCGGGGCTCTGGTCACGGGTAAATTAACCCACCAACCCGCGAGCGAGCCGGTGTTTCATCTAGCCGACGCTGTGGAAGGCTCGGCAGCATGACTTCCACCAACCGTCTATAATGGACGGTGTTTGATTTATTCAGGAGCTTTCCCATGACCGCAGTCGCCGAAGTAGTAGATTTCGACACGATTCCCGTACCAATCAACTTCACCGACAGCGCCGCACAGAAAGTTGCTCAGCTGATCGAAGAAGAAGGCAACCCAGACCTGAAACTGCGCGTGTTCGTGCAGGGTGGCGGCTGCTCGGGCTTCCAGTATGGTTTCACCTTCGACGAGATCGTCAATGACGACGATACGACGATGGAAAAGGCAGGCGTCCAGCTGCTGATCGACTCGATGAGCTACCAGTACCTGGTCGGCGCCGAGATCGACTACAAGGATGACCTCGAAGGCGCCCAGTTCGTGATCAAGAATCCGAACGCCACCTCGACCTGCGGCTGCGGTTCGTCGTTCTCGGCGTAATCGTTGGCAAGCAGTCCAGGCCACGGCCTGGATGATTGACGGCCCGCTTGTGCGGGCCGTTTGTATTTATCGCAAGCGCCGCAATTGCGTGGTGGTAGCTTGACGCTTTTTCAAACAGAGGTAGCCATGACCATATTCGCCATGCCCGTGTTCGACGCCACCGTCATTTATGACGGCAAAGAATTGTTCAAAGGGCAGGGAGCCGCCAAAGGCTGGGCCGAGAAACTGGCCAAGGAAATCGAGAGCGACGTCACGGTGGAAAAAATCGGTACCGGCTGGGCCCTGTGCGGCGAAGTCGATGGCGTCCGGTGCCAGTGGGGCATCCTGGGCCAGCGACTCAAGCGTTTCGACTGACCCGTCACATCATCATTCAACATCAAGGTAAAACATGGACAAGACCAACCTCGCCAAATACGACGCAAAGAAATTGATGAACAAGATGGGCCCGAAAGGCGCCGTTGTCGGCAAGGCTGGCGATGCGCCAGCGCCTGACCGTCGCGAACAACGCGAGCGCGACCGCGCACTGGGACTGGTGCCGTTCGCCGTCAAGCTCAATGGCGACCTGGTCCAGCAGTTGCAGGCACAGAGCAAGGAGCAGGGCGTCGACATGAACGAACTGGTGGCGCAACTGCTGCAAAAAGGCCTGGCCGCCTGAGTGCGGACCTGCGGCCGCGGCGCGTCGTTCATCGCCGAGCGGCGGCCGGGCGTCGGTGCTTGCCGAAAAACTCCAGCATCATGCGGCTTGCGTCCGGCCCGGGGCCCGCATTGAATCTCAATGCCGGGTCGCCGCCGCTCCACGCATGGCCGAGGCCTGCGATGCGCGCCACGCGCAACACGACTTTGCGACCGACCAGGTAATCATGGATTTCGTGGGCATTGCGTGCGCCGCCCCGGGCGGCTGTCTTGACGGTGACGCGGCTCGCCGGTCCAAGCGGCAAGCCATTTAACTGCAGCCATTGATGCGCCAGCAACTGCTGGTTGAGCGGATTGACGACCCGGTCGTCCGCGCCCTGGATCAGGAGTGCCGGCATGGGCGGCATCGGTGCGGCCACGACCGGAAAGGCTTGCCGCGAACGGCGCTCCAGCACGCCCGCGATCGCCGCATCCGCATGCATCGGCGCGCCATGGCGCATGACCTGCAGTGCGCCGAGCGGGCCATGGCTGGCGCCGAATACAGGGCCTGAATGCAGGCCGACGGCGGCAATCAATTCCGGATGGTTAAGCGCCAGCACGGCCGCCATGCCGGCGCCGGCGGACAGGCCGCAGGCATAGATGCGGCGGCGGTCGATCGGATACTGTTCGCACACTTTCCCAATCAGTCCCACCAATGCTGCCGTTTCTCCACCACCTTCCTGGGTGGCGCGGTCATACCAGCGCCAGCATCGGTGTGGCTGCGCGCTGACGGCTTGCTGCGGATAGAGCACGGCATAACCCTTGTCCTCGGCCAGGCGGTTCATGCGCGTGCCTTCGGCGAACTCGGTGGCGCTTTGCTGGCAGCCATGCAGCATGACGACCAGCGGCCAGCCATGCTGCGCCACGCTGTCCGGCACGCGCGACGGCAGATACAGCCAGTACAGCACGGGCAAGCCTGAGGTTGGGGGCAGGAGATGCTGGGCCATCAGCCATTTTCCGGGCGGCCGTGGAGCAGCGGAAAGCGGTTTGCGTGGCTGTGCTGGCGGCTTCGGCGGCTTGGGAGGTTTCGGCGGCTTTGGTGTGGCGGCGGCCAATAGCTTGGCCGCCGCTTTCTGATGCGATTTTGCTGCGCGGGTCAGGCTGCGCAGTAATTTAATGCCCGGCGCAAGCTTGACCATTGTCCACTCTCCAGCATCCGATATTGCACTGCAATATAACACTGGGGATGCGTCGAACACCCCGTCCGGGGCGTCAATTTCCTATGCCGGATAGAGTGCGCCGAGAATGCGCAGACCGCGCGCACCGGTGACGGCGGGCAGGTTGCCCGGCTCGCGATTGGCAAAGCGCCAGCCCAGCCAGGCGAAGGCGAGCGCCTCGACCCGGTTCGGCGCCACGCCCAGCTCGGTCGTCGAAGCCACTTTCACACCGCCCAGCTCGGTACTGATGGCGCGCAGCAGCGCGCTGTTATAGGCGCCGCCGCCGCAGACGTACACCGTGTCGGGCGTCACTCCTTGGTCGACGATCGCGCGCGCGATCGTCACTGCCGTCAATTGCGTCAGCGTAGCCTGCACATCGTTGGGGGCGACATCCCCAAACTGTTCAAGCTTGGCGTTCAGCCATGGCTCATGGAACAGGTCGCGGCCCGTGCTCTTGGGCGCCGGTTGACTGAAGTACGGTTCGTCGAGCAATTGCTTCAACAAGGGTTGGTGCACCGCGCCGCTGGCCGCCCAGACGCCGTCCTCGTCATAGGCGCGGCCCTGGTGACGCCCGATCCACAAATCCATCAGCACATTACCGGGACCGGTATCAAAACCGGTCACGCGGCCGTCGCCATGCAGTACGCTGATATTGCCGATGCCGCCGATATTGACCACCACGCGCGCGGTGCCCGGCTTGCCGAAGGCGGCGTCGTGGAAGGCCGGCACCAGCGGGGCGCCCTGGCCGCCGGCGGCGATGTCGCGGCTGCGGAAGTCCGCGATCACGTCCAGGCCGGTCAGCTCGGCTAGCAGGGCCGGGTTATTGGTCTGGCGCGTAAAGCCCAGTTCGGGGCGGTGGCGGATGGTCTGGCCGTGGACGGCGACCGCGGCCACCGGACCGGGGCTCGATGGCAGCAGGGCGCGCACGCACTCGGCATAGGCCAGGGCCAGGCCGTTGGCGGCCAGCGCCTCGCGTTCGAGTTCGTTGTGGCTGGCCGCTTGCAGGGCCATCAGTTCGCTGCGCAGTTCGGCCGGGAAGGGCGCGAAGGCGGCGGCGACGGTCTGGATGGCGCCGTTTGAAAAGTCGGCCAGCACGCCGTCGACGCCGTCGAGGCTGGTGCCGGACATCAGGCCAATGTAGAGGGAGCGGGTGTCGGTCATGGTGTTGTTAACGCAGACAAATGAAAACGCCCTCTGGCATCGATATGCGAGAGGGCGTTCTTGGGTAAGGCAGTAGGGCTTAGCGGGCTGCCATCGACGAGCCGCTTGGCGCCATCAGCGTGAAGCGGTGGTTCATCTCGGCGGCTGCCATGCGGAAGCGTGCGAGTTCAGCCTGGTTCAGCGGTTGCTGGGCCAGCGACTTGAACTTGTTCGGGTCCTTGGCCACGCCTGCAACGCGGAATTCATAGTGCAGATGGGGGCCGGTCGACCAGCCGGTCGAGCCGACATAGCCGATGACCTGGCCCTGGCTGATCTTGCTGCCCTTGCGCAGGCCCGGAGCGATACGGCTCATGTGGGCGTAGGCGGTGCTGTAGTTCGACCAGTGCTTGAGCACGACCATATTGCCGTAGCCATTGCCGTTACCCGAGAAATCGACGGTGGCATCGGCCACGGCGCGGATCGGGGTGCCGGTGGCGGCGGCGAAGTCGACGCCTTTATGCGCCTTGAACTTGCCCGAGATCGGGTGCACGCGCATCGAGAAGCCCGACGAGACGCGCGAATACTGCAGCGGCGACTTGAGGAAGGCTTTCTTGAGCGATTTGCCGTCGAGCGAGTAGTAACCACCTTGCTTGCTGATCGGATCCTGGTACCAGACCGACTGGTAGCTGGTGCCACGGTTGACGAACTCGCCGGCCAGGATGCGGCCAGTCTTGATCAGTTCGCCGTCGAGCCAGAAGGTCTCGTAGACGACATTGAAACGGTCGCCGCGCTTGACGTCGTTGCGGAAGTCGATATTGGTCGAGAACATCTCGATGATTTCGCCAACGATCGAATCCGGGATACTGCCGCCATCGACATTGGCGTCGGTGGCCGCGTACAGCGAGCTGGTGATGTCGCGCGAACGCATTTCGACGCGACGCTCGAGCTTGGCCGGCGCTTCGAGGGCGACGAATGCTTCACCCTTGCGCTCGACGCTGATCGTGCGTGCTTCGCCGTTCTTGCCGTCGGTGACGGTGGCGCGCATCGACAGCAGCAGGCCGTTCTCGTCGGTCTCGGCCTGGATGCGCTTGCCGGTCTGGAGCGACAGCAGGCGTCTGGCGAGTTTGTCGGAACGAACGAACTTTTGCGCTTGCGCGTCCTCGATACCGAGGCGGGTGAAGAGCGAGCCGAGCGAATCGCCGCGGCGGATGCGTTCTTCGTGGATGAATTGCTGCTCGTCCTGCTGGAGCGCGGCGATCTGTTCGGCCAGGTTCGGCAGTTCCAGGTCTTGCGCAACAGAGGTAACAGGCAGGTCGGAAGGATCGGGAGCGATCGGTGCGACACCTACGGCGCCAAAGGCGCACACGCTCAGGAAGACGGCGCCAGCGCTCAGGACGCGGGCTTTGCGGGTCTTCGGCAGCAGCGCTAGCAGGCTCTTACCAGTGATTTTCTGTATAGGGTTCATGCAATCAGTTAAAATTTGCGGCTGAACTTTCAAGGGCCATGTTCTGATGTTTCCAAAAAGTTTTCTCTGGGAAACGAAAACAGGATCGTGAATTATACCAAAAGATGTGGTCCTACAACCGTTTTAGCCAATTTCCTACACGAATTTATGACCTCTAACTCAGCCGGTAATGGTACCTCGGCAACTTCTATTAAACCTTTGCCACTGACTGACAGGGTTCTTGAATCTCTTGCCATCGCCAAGCGCGGCGTTGACGAACTGTTGATCGAAAGCGACTTCGCTCAGAAGCTCGCGCGTTCTGAACAAACCGGCAAGCCATTGCGCATCAAGCTGGGTTTGGACCCAACCGCACCAGACTTGCATTTAGGGCACACTGTGGTCCTGAATAAGTTGCGTCAATTGCAAGATCTCGGTCACCAGGTGATTTTCCTGATCGGCGACTTCACCTCCATGATTGGCGACCCGTCGGGCCGTAACGCTACCCGCCCGCCGCTGACCCGCGAGCAGGTTGAAGAAAACGCGATGACGTATTTCCGTCAGGCCTCGCTGGTGCTGGACGCCAGCCGCACGGAAATTCGCTATAACTCCGAGTGGTGCGACCCACTGGGCGCGCGCGGCATGATCCAGCTCGCTTCGCGCTACACCGTGGCCCGCATGATGGAGCGCGACGACTTCACCAAGCGCTACAAGAGTGGGACCCCGATCGCCGTGCATGAGTTCCTGTATCCGCTGATGCAGGGTTACGATTCGGTCGCTTTGGAGTCTGACCTTGAGCTGGGTGGAACAGACCAGAAATTCAACTTGCTGGTTGGCCGCGAACTGCAGAAGGACTACGGCCAGGAGCCGCAGTGCATTCTGACCATGCCGCTGCTGGAAGGCCTGGATGGCGTCGACAAGATGTCCAAGTCCAAGAACAACTATATAGGTATCACCGAAGCCCCGAACAGCATGTTCGGCAAGCTGATGAGCATCTCGGACGAGATGATGTGGAAGTATTTCAATCTGCTGTCGTTCCGCTCGCTGGACGATATCGCCGGCTTGAAAGCGACCATCGACGGCGGCGCCAACCCGCGCGATGCGAAAGTGGCGCTGGGCAAGGAGATCGTCACCCGCTTCCACTCGGCCCAGGCGGCCGACGATGCGCTGGCCGACTTCGTCAACCGCTCCAAGGGTGGCATCCCCAACGACGTGCCAGAGGTGTCGCTGTCCGGCGCGCCGCTGGGACTGCCGCAACTGCTGAAGGCGGCCGGCCTGTGCGCCTCAAGCTCGGAAGCCATGCGCATGGTCGACCAGGGCGGCGTGCGCATCGATGGCGCCGTGGTCAGCGACAAGGGCCTGCAAGTGGCCGCCGGCACCGTCGTGGTGCAAGTTGGCAAGCGCAAGTTCGCGCGCGTGACCCTGAGCGCATGATCGGCCTGCTGCAACGCGTGAGCGAAGCGGCGGTGCGCGTCGACGGCCAGACCGTCGGCGCCATCGGCCCCGGCCTGCTGGTGCTGCTGTGCGCCGAAAAGGGCGACACCGAGCGCGAGGCCGACCTGCTGCTGACCAAATTGCTGGGCTACCGCGTGTTCTCGGACGAAGCCGGCAAGATGAACCGCAGCGTGACCGACACGGAGGGCGGCCTGCTGCTGGTGCCGCAGTTCACGCTGGCGGCCGATACCCGCTCGGGCACGCGGCCCTCGTTTTCGCCGGCCGCCGCGCCCGAGGACGGGCGGCGCCTGTTCGAGTATGCCGTGCGCCAGGCGCGCGAACGGCATGGCATTGTCGAGACCGGCGTGTTCGGTGCCGACATGAAAGTCTCCCTGATCAACGATGGTCCGGTCACATTCTGGCTGCGGTTTGATCCCGTCGGGGCGGCGCGCTGAAACACGCGCCGGCCGTCACGGTCCAATTAACAGCCAGGGAGGGCATATGCGAATCTGGAGCGATTCATTCACCGACGGCGGCGACATTCCTGCCGCCTGCGCGTTCGCGGTCAGCGATCCTGATACCCACGTCAAGCTGTCGAGCAACCGCAACCCCCATATCGCCTGGGACGACGTGCCGGCCGGCACCCAGTCGCTGGTGCTGATCTGCCACGACCCCGACGTGCCGTCCGACGGCAGCGACCTCAATCAAGAGGGACGCAGCGTGCCGGCCAGCTTGCCGCGCGTCGATTTTTTCCACTGGACGCTGGCCGATATCCCTGTCTGCCTCAAGTCGCTGGCCGAGGGCATGTTTTCCGACATGGTCACGCCGCATGGCAAGCACGGTCCAGAAGTCGCCTTCACGATCAAGAACGGCACCGAACACGCGCTGCGCCACGGCGTCAACGACTACACCGGCTGGTTCGCGTCCGATCCCGACATGGCCGGCGAATTCTACGGTTATGACGGCCCATGCCCGCCCTGGAACGACGAGCGCGTGCATCACTATGTGTTTACGCTCTTTGCGCTCGACATCCCGCGCCTGCCGCTCGAAGGGCGCTTCACGGGCCATGAGGCGCGCATCGCGATCCAGGGTCATATCCTCGACGAAGCGCGCATCTTCGGCACGTATTCGCTCAATCCAGGCGTCACGGCCGACCTGTCCAAATAATTTCATTCACTCATGACCCTGAACCATGTCGCAGCCGACACCACCACCATTCTCCTGATTCGCCACGGCGAAACCGCCTGGAATGCCGAGCGCCGGCTCCAGGGTCATCTCGATATCGCGCTCAATGCCGAAGGCGAGCGCCAGGCTGCGGCGCTGGGTGCGGCGCTGGCGGGCGAGCATATCGACCTGGTGTTGTCGAGCGATCTGGCGCGGGCAAGGCAGACGGCCGAGGCGATTGTGAATGCACGCAGCATGCTTGTCGCCGATGCCGATGCCGATGTCGATGCCGATGCCGATGCGGGAGCGGGAGCGGGAGCGGTCCAGTGCGATCCGCAGTTGCGCGAGCGCTGCTATGGCGGTTTCGAGGGCATGCTGTACAGCGAAATCGCAGCCCGTTTCCCGCTCGAGTTCGCAGCCTGGCAGGCACGCAATATCGATGCGGTTCTGCCGCCAGGTAAAAATCAGGGTGAAACCTTCCGCGCTTTTTTCGCACGCACGACGACCGCCATCCTGGGCCATGCGGCGCGCCATCCCGGCCAGACCCTGGCCCTGGTAGCCCACGGTGGCGTACTCGAGTGCGCCTACCGGGCCGCCCTCGGCCTGCCGCTGGAAACACCGCGCGACTTCAAGGTGCACAACGCCAGCATCAACCGCTTCGTGGTTGAGCAGGGCAAGCTGCGGCTTGTCAGCTGGGGTGAGATCGACCATCTGCGCCAGGTGGCCTTGGACGATCTGCCCTGACCGCGGGCTGAAAATGTAGGGTGGACGGCTTGCCGTCCACCCTGCGGCATGCATATCCATATCAGCCGTAACGCCTGTTTCGTGGGCTTGCCAATATCACACACGCAACAACCGATATAAATTTGCTGATAATTTGAGCAGCGCTTGGGGTAAAATAGCAGGTTCCCAAGAAACTTCTGAGTTTTTCTGCTGTGCAAATCGGTCCATATCACCTGCGTAATAACGTCTTTGTCGCCCCGATGGCCGGGGTGACCGATCGTCCGTTCCGGCAGCTGTGCAAGCAGCTCGGCGCGGGCTATGCGGTGTCCGAAATGGCGGCATCGAACCCGCGGCTGTGGGCCAGCGAAAAGACGTCGCGCCGCATCGACCATGCGGGCGAGATGGAGCCGAAGGCGGTGCAAATCGCCGGTGCCGATCCTAAAGACCTCGCCGATTGCGCGAAGTTCAATGTCGAGCGCGGCGCCCAGATCATCGACATCAATATGGGGTGCCCGGTCAAGAAGGTGTGCAATAGCTGGTGTGGTTCGGCCTTGCTGCAGCACGAAGACCTGGTCGAGCGCATCCTGCACGCCGTGGTCGAAGCGGTCGACGTGCCGGTGACCCTCAAGTTTCGCACCGGCTGGGATCGCGACAACAGGAACGCCCTGCGTATCGCGCGCCTGGCCGAGCAGGCCGGCATCCAGATGCTGACCCTGCACGGCCGCACCCGCGCCGACGGCTACAAGGGCGATGCCGAGTACGACACCATCCGCGCCGTGAAACAGGCGGTGAGCATTCCGCTGGTGGCCAATGGCGACATCACCACGCCTGAAAAAGCGAAGTTCGTGCTCGACTACACCGGCGCCGATGCCGTCATGATCGGCCGCGCGGCCCAGGGCCGTCCCTGGATCTGTCGCGAGATCGACCACTACCTGCGCACCGGCGAGCATCTGCCGGCGCCGCTGGTGGATGAGGTGCGCGAGCTGATGAACGAGCACTTGCCTGCGCATTACGCCTTCTATGGCGAATATGTCGGCGTGCGCACCGCGCGCAAGCACATCGGCTGGTATGTCCAGGACTTGCCCGGCGGCGAAGAATTTCGGCAGCGCATGAACCTGCTGGAATCGACTGCCGAGCAACTGGCGGCGGTCGACGTCTTTTTCAAATCACAGCACCGGCACGGCGAGCGGTTACAATACCGCCCCTTGCATCCGGATGTCGACGCGATCGCAGCATAAAGAACACACCACAAGAACAAACGGGGACGCGCTGTGCGTGAGCGCAGCAATCATTAAACCAGGATGAAGCAGCAGAAGACATGAGCAAAGAAAGTATCCAGGAAGTCGTCCAGAAGAGTCTCGAAGACTATTTCAACGATCTCGGCGAGCAAAAGCCGACCAACATCTACGACATGATGGTGTTGACCGTTGAAAAGCCCGTCCTCGAAGTCGTCATGCTGCGCGCCGACGGCAACCAGTCGCACGCCGCGCAGATGCTGGGCATCAACCGGAACACTTTGCGCAAGAAACTGCAGGAGCACGGGCTGCTCTGAGCGTGACCCCCGTGGCCGCGCTCCGGGCGCGCGGCCATGACCGGATCAATGATCCGCCAGCCCGCCGCCAGGAATTCTCAACCATAGGCCACACCATGATCAAACAAGCTCTCATTTCCGTATCCGACAAGACCGGCGTGCTCGATTTCGCGCGCGCGCTCTCCGCGCTCGGCGTCAATATCCTGTCGACTGGCGGCACCGCCAAGCTGCTGCAGGATAATGGCGTGCCGGTGACCGAAGTCGCCGACTACACCGGTTTCCCGGAAATGCTGGATGGCCGCGTCAAGACCCTGCACCCGAAGGTCCACGGCGGCATCCTGGCGCGCCGCGATTTCCCTGAGCACATCGCCAAGCTGGAAGAGCATCACATTCCGCAGATCGACATGGTGGTCGTCAACCTGTACCCGTTCCAGCAGACGGTTGCCAAAGAAGCGTGCTCGCTGGAAGACGCGATCGAGAACATCGACATCGGCGGCCCGACCATGCTGCGCTCGGCGGCCAAGAACCACCGCGACGTGGTCGTGATCGTCGACCCGGTCGACTATGGCGTGGTGCTGGCTGAAATGAAGGGCCAGGGCGAAGCCACCGGCCCGGTGAGCTATGAGACCAAGTTCCGCCTGGCGAAAAAAGTGTTCGCGCACACCGCGCAATACGACGGCGCCATCACCAACTACCTGACCAGCCTGGGCGAAGACCGCGCACACGCGACCCGCTCGAGCTTCCCGCAGACCCTGAACATGGGCTTCGAAAAAGTCCAGGACATGCGCTACGGCGAAAACCCGCACCAGGGCGCCGCCTTCTACCGCGACCTGGTCACCATCGACGGCGCACTGGCCAACTACACCCAGCTGCAGGGCAAGGAACTGTCGTACAACAATATCGCCGATGCCGACGCGGCCTGGGAATGCGTCAAGTCGCTGGGCGGCCTGGGCCAGGCTGCCGGCTGCGTGATCGTCAAGCACGCCAATCCTTGCGGCGTGGCGATCGGCACCGACGCCCTGGATGCCTACTCGCGCGCGCTGCAGACTGACCCGACCTCGGCCTTCGGCGGCATCATCGCCTTCAATGTCGAAGTCGATGGCAAGGCGGCCGAGGCGCTGTCGAAATTGTTCGTCGAAGTGCTGATCGCGCCGTCGTTCACTGCTGAAGCGCGCCAGATCATGGCGGCCAAGCAGAACGTGCGCCTGCTCGAGATCGCGCTCGGCGCCGGCCAGAACGCATACGACGTCAAGCGCGTCGGTGGCGGCCTGCTGGTGCAATCGCCGGACGCGAAAAACGTCGGTCTGGGCGAGCTGCGCGTGGTCACCAAGAAGCAACCGACCCAGCAGCAGCTGCAAGACATGATGTTCGCCTGGCGCGTGGCCAAGTTCGTCAAGTCGAATGCGATCGTGTTCTGCGCCAACGGCATGACCTTGGGCGTCGGCGCTGGCCAGATGAGCCGCATCGACTCGGCCCGTATCGCCTCGATCAAGGCCCAGAACGCCGGCCTGTCGCTGGCCGGTTCGGCGGTGGCGTCGGATGCGTTCTTCCCGTTCCGCGATGGCCTGGATGTGGTGGTCGATGCCGGCGCGACCTGCGTCATCCACCCGGGTGGTTCGATGCGTGACCAGGAAGTGATCGACGCGGCCGACGAGCGCGGTGTCGTCATGTTGTACACCGGCACCCGCCATTTCCGTCATTGATCCAACCCGGCATGCCTGTGCCGGTTGGACGCGTGGACGGGAAAACCCGTCCACCCTACGTAGGGTGGACGGCTGCGCCGTCCACGCGTCCAAATCACGTATGATCTGCCACATGGTGTGACGAAGCACCATGCACCTGTGTTTTTGCACAGTATTTTCCCCACGAACATCCCCAGCCGGGGTAACATTCCACCATGATTATTCTCGGCATCGACCCGGGCCTGCGCACGACGGGGTTCGGCGTCATTGAAAAACACGGCGCCAAGCTGCGCTACATCGCCTCGGGCACCATCAAGACCGGGCTGGAAGGCGCATTGCCGCCACGTCTCAAAATCATTTTGCACGGCGTCAGCGAAATCATCGCCACCTACCAGCCGGCCTGTTCGGCCATCGAAAAAGTCTTCGTCAACGTCAACCCGCAATCCACGCTCTTGCTGGGCCAGGCGCGCGGGGCCGCGATCACGGCCCTGGTCAGCGCCGACCTCGACGTCGCCGAATACACCGCGGTGCAGGTCAAGCAGGCCGTGGTCGGCACCGGCAAGGCGGCCAAGCCGCAGGTGCAGGACATGGTCGCGCGCCTGCTCAAGCTGCCGGGCCTGCCGGGCACCGATGCCGCCGACGCCCTCGGCGTGGCGATCTGCCATGCCCACAGCATCGACACGCTGGCGCTGCTGGGCGCCGTATCGCCCACGATGGGGGCGCTGCGCATGAAGAACAGCCGTCTCGTCTCATAACACTCAAGGAACACCATGATCGGTCGCCTCTCCGGAACCCTGCTCGAAAAAGCGCCGCCGCACGTGCTGGTCGATTGCAATGGCGTCGGCTATGAAGTCGACGTGCCGATGAGCACCTTCTACAACCTGCCGCATACCGGTGAAAAAGTCGTGCTGTTCACCCACCTCGTGGTGCGTGAGGATGCGCACCTGCTGTTCGGTTTCGGTTCGGCGTCCGAGCGCGCGCTGTTTCGCCAGCTGATCAAGATCACCGGCATCGGCGCGCGCATGGCGCTGGCGATCCTGTCGGGCATGACCGTGGCCGAGCTGTCGCAGGCCGTCACCCTGCAAGAGACCGGGCGCCTGGTGAAGGTGCCGGGCATTGGCAAGAAGACCGCCGAACGCCTGCTGCTCGAGCTGAAAGGCAAACTGGGCGCCGATATCGGCATGGTCGCGGGCGCGGCCCGGGACGACGCGCAGGCGGACGTGCTCAACGCCCTGGCCGCACTGGGGTATTCTGACAAGGAAGCGCTCCTCGCGATCAAGAACATGCCGGCCGGCGCCAACGTCTCGGACGGCATCAAGTTCGCCCTGAAGGCGCTGTCCAAAGGCTAACCAAAGAACCGCGCAATGAGCATCCAGACCGACAGTTTTAATGGCAACTTCGCCGAACAGCGCGTGATCGACGCCGCGCCGGCTTCGCCCAACGAAGAGGCGATCGAACGCGCCTTGCGTCCCAAGCAGCTCGACGAATACGTCGGCCAGTCGAAGATCCGCGACCAGCTCGAGATTTTCATCAGCGCTGCGCGCAAGCGGCGCGAGGCGCTCGACCACACCTTGCTGTTCGGTCCTCCGGGCCTGGGTAAAACCACGCTGGCCCACATCATCGCGCGCGAGATGGGCGTCAACCTGCGCCAGACGTCGGGCCCGGTGCTCGAGCGTCCCGGCGACCTGGCGGCGCTGCTCACCAATCTCGAGCCGAACGACGTGCTGTTCATCGACGAGATCCACCGCCTGTCGCCGGTGGTCGAAGAGATCCTGTATCCGGCGCTCGAGGACTACCAGATCGACATCATGATCGGCGAGGGCCCGGCGGCGCGCTCGGTCAAGCTCGACCTGCAGCCGTTCACACTGGTCGGCGCCACCACCCGCGCCGGCATGCTGACCAATCCGCTGCGCGACCGCTTCGGCATCGTGGCGCGCCTGGAGTTTTATAACGTCGATGAGCTGACCAAGATCGTGCTGCGCAGCGCCTCATTGCTCGGTGCACCGATCGACGAGGAAGGCGCGCGCGAAGTGGCCAAGCGCGCACGCGGCACGCCGCGCATCGCCAACCGCCTGCTGCGCCGCGTACGCGACTATGCCGAAGTAAAAGGCAATGGCGACATCACGCGCCAGATCGCCGACCTCGCGCTCAAGATGCTCGATGTCGATACCGTCGGCTTCGACGTCATGGACCGCAAGCTGCTCGAGGCGGTGCTGTTCAAATTCGCCGGCGGCCCGGTCGGCATCGGCAACCTGGCGGCGGCGATCGGCGAGGCGGCCGATACCATCGAGGATGTGCTGGAGCCGTATCTAATCCAGCAGGGCTATCTGCAGCGCACGCCGCGTGGACGGATCGCCACGCCGCTGGCCTACCAGCACTTCGGCGTCACCGCGCCGCGCATCAGTCCGACGGGCGATTTGTGGGACAGCCTGCCGCCGGGATAAGCCGACCGCTTCAGGCGCGCAGCGGCCGATAAACCAGGGTCAGGTAGAGCAAGGTGCTCAGGCCGATGACGGCGCCAGCCAGCCACAGCACCGCCGGCGAGCTGCCGCGCCACAGCAGGGCGGCGCTGGCCAGCACCGGCACCCCCAGCAGTACCGCTGCCAGCGCGCGCAGCGAGGCCGAGCGGCGCAGGCGCTGGCCGGCCATCCCGACCAGCAGAAAGCCGCTCGAGGCCAGCACCACGCAGGCCAGTGCCGCGCCGGCCCGGCCCGTGTCCGGAGGCATGCCGCCGACGCCAATCAAGATTGCCGGTGCGATTAGCACCAGCACGCCAGCCACCAGGCTTGCGAGTCGCAGCAACATCATGGCAATTCCTCGAGATACCTCCTGCCAGCTTGGCAGTGAACACAAGATAGCACACGGGAAATAATGTTTTCAGTGAATGTGTCTTCGTGCACGGGTGCGTCTTTACGTCCTTGAATGTGCCTGGTGGTGACAGTTGTCATCCCGGATTGATGGCAAGCGCTTCTGTCGGCAAGGCCGGTGCTTCAACATACTGGTCTCACACCAACCTGTGAGGAAACCATGTCCACTTTTGCCTTGAAAGTCTTGCTCGCCGCCGCCGGTTTCACCCTGTCCGGCATGGCGCTGGCCGCCGCCACCCTGGTCCAGGACGTGCGCGTGTTCGACGGCAAGGCCATGCACGAACGTCGTTCAGTGCTATTCGATGACGAAAAAATCCTCGACGCCGATTTCCGCGGCGCTGCGCCGAAGGATGCACGCGTCATCAGTGGCGCTGGCCGCACCTTGCTGCCGGGCCTGATCGACGCCCACACCCACGCCTTCACCGGGCTCGATCTGCCGCTGCTGTTCGGTGTCACCACCCAGGTCGACATGTTCACCGCGGTGCCGCTGATGCAGGCGGTCAAGCGCAGCATGGCGGCCGGCCAGAACGCGGGCCGGGCCGACCTGTTCTCGGCCGGTACCCTGGCCACGGCCCCGAACGGCCACGGCACCCAGTTCGGCGTGCCGATCCCGACGCTGAGCAGCCCGGACCAGGCAAGCGCCTTCGTGGACGAGCGCATCGCCGAAGGATCCGACTTCATCAAGATCGTGCTCGAAGCGGGTGGGCAGGGGACCAGCAAGATGAACTCGCTCGACGTGGCGACCGCCCGGGCGCTGATCGAAGCCGCCCACCGGCGCGGCAAGCTGGCCGTGGTCCACGTCAGCAACGAAGCCGATGCGCGCGCCGCCCTGGAAGCCGGCGCCGACGGACTGGTGCACCTGTTCCTGGGCGCCGCGCCGGATGCGCAGGCCGCCGCCAGCCTGGCCCAGCTGGCCAAGCGCAAGGGCGCTTTCGTGATCCCGACCTTCACCGTGCTGGAAAGCGCGGCCGGCGTGCGCGATGGCGAGGAGTTGCTGGCCGATCCGGGTCTGGCGCCGCTGGTCGACCGCGCCGGCATCGCTACGCTCAAGGCGCGCTACGGTGCGCAGGCCAAGCCGCAAGCGCTGGCCATGCCGAAGGCCGTGACCGCTGCATTGCGCAAAGCCGGCGTGCCGATCCTGGCCGGCACCGATGCCGGCAATGCCGGCACCCTGTACGGGATCAGCATGCACCGCGAACTGGTGGCGCTGGTCGCGGCCGGCCTGAGCCCGACCGAGGCGCTGGCCGCGGCCACCAGTGCCCCGGCCACGGCTTTCAAGCTGGGCCAGCGCGGCTGCATCGCCAAAGGCTGCAAGGCCGACCTACTGCTGGTCGACGGCAATCCGGCCCAGGACATCAAGGCCACGCGCCGTATCGTCGAGGTCTGGAAGGACGGGCAGAGCGCCAATCCGCTGCGCGATGCGCGGCGTCAAAAAGTGGCGCAGGAAAGCGGGGCCGCCAGCCGCCAGGCCTTGCCGCCGGATGGTCGCATCAGTGATTTCAGCGCCGCGCGCCTGGGCAGTGCGTTCGGCAGCGGCTGGATGGCGTCGACCGACCAGTTCGCCGGCGGCAAGTCGACCGTCAAGCTCGAGGTGCTGCCGCCGCTGCCCGACGGCCAGGTGCCGCTGGCGGTGCAGGCCAGTGTGGCGCCGGGCCTGCCGTTCGCCTGGTCGAGCGTGGCCTTCATGCCGGGCGCGCAGCCGATGCAGGCGGTTGACCTGAGCGCAGCCAAGACCCTGCGCTTCAAGGTGCGCGGCGACGGCAAGACCTATCAGGCGATGCTGATGGGTGCGGGCAACCAGCGGCCGAGCATGGTGCCGTTCGTCGCCGGCAAGGAGTGGCAAGAGGTGAGTGTGCCGCTGAAGGACTTCGCCGGCATCGATCCGGCTGCCGTCGCCATGCTAGCATTCAGTGCCGGACCACAACCGGGCGACTACCGCTTCGAACTGGTCGACGTGCGCCTGCTGGAACAAGAATAAGGAGCCGAGCATGATCACGACTTTGCGGCAAGCGCTGGCACGGCCCTGGATTCCGCCCGAATACGGCCGGCTGCAATACCTGTGGCTGCTCTCACTGGGCTATATGTTCTGGAAGTATGCCTACGTGACGCCGCCCTCGCTCGAGATCGCGCTGCTGGCGTTGACCGTGGTGCTGTTCGTGCCGCTGTACTGCGCCAGCTTCTGGGCGCGCGGCTGGCAGGTCGTGGCCTGCGCGGCGGCCGGCTGCCTGTTTGGTGCGCTGTGGGCGCCCTGGAATCCGGGCGCCGCCTGCTTCTTCATCTTTGCCTGCGCCATGTGCGCACGGCTGTCGACGGCGCGCCGCGCCATCGGCGCCATGCTGGCCGTAATCGGCGGCGGGGTGGTGGCCTCGTTCCTGATCGGGCAGCCGATGCAGATGGTGTTCCTGATGCCGCTGCTGCTGATCGGCTTACCCGTCGGCCTGTCGACCCTGATGGACCTGCGCATGCGCCAGTCGCGCAACCAGCTGCTGCGCAAGCAGGAAGAAGTCGAGCACATGGCGCGCATCGCCGAGCGCGAACGCATCTCGCGCGACCTGCACGACCTGCTCGGCCACTCGCTGTCGCTGATCGCCCTCAAGGCCGAGCTGGCGCGCAAGCTGGCCGGGCGCGACCCCGAGGCCTGTGCGCGCGAGATCGCTGACATCGAGACCAGCGCGCGCACCGCGCTGGCCGAGGTGCGCACGGCGGTCACCGGCTACCGCGAGAGCGGTCTGGCCCAGGCCCTGGCCAGCGCCCGCGCCAGCCTGCAGGCGGCTGACGTGGCACTCGACGAACGGGTCGAGCGCATCGCGCTGGCGCCGGCCGCCGAGCACGTAGTGGCGCTGGCGGTGCGCGAGGCGGTGACGAATATCGTGCGCCATGCCGGCGCCTCGCGCTGCACGCTCTCGCTCAGCCGCGAACATGACCAGGCAGTGCTGCGGGTGCATGACGATGGCCGCCTGCGCAACACTGAGGAGCTCAGGCACGGCAACGGCCTGGCCGGCATGCACGAGCGGGTGGCGGCACTTGGCGGACGCCTGAAGCTGGCAGCCGGCGATGGCCTGGCGCTCGAGCTGCAGGTGCCGTTGGGAGCGACGCCATGATCCGGGTCCTGATTGCCGAAGACCAGAAGCTGGTGCTGGGCGCCCTGAGCGCGCTGTTGCGGCTCGAGCCCGATGTCGAGGTGGTTGCCAGCGCCCTCGATGGCCGCGGGGCGCTGGCCCTGTGCGAGCGCCTTGTGCCCGACATCGTGCTGACCGACATCGAGATGCCGCACATGACCGGGATCGAACTGGCGCAGGCGCTGTCTGCAAAAAAGCTGGCGTGCAAGGTCGTCGTGGTGACCACCTTCGCGCGCAGCGGTTACCTGCGGCGCGCGATGGAGGCCGGCGTGCGCGGCTATCTGCTCAAGGATGCGCCAGTCGAGGCACTGGCCGATGCCATCCGCGTGGTGCATGGCGGCGGGCGCGCGATCGCGCCCGAGCTGGCGCTGGAAAGCTGGAACAGCGGCAGCGACCCGCTGACCGAGCGTGAACGGCAGGTGCTGCGCCTGGCGGGAGAGGGGCGCTCGAGCAGCGAGATTGCGCGCCAGGTCCACCTGTCGGAGGGCACGGTGCGCAACTACCTGTCAGAGGCGATCAGCAAGCTGGGCGCCGGCAATCGGGTGGAAGCGTACCGCATGGCGCGCGACGCGGGCTGGTTATAGGGTTTGCGTAGGGGTGCGCTCGCGCTGGGCAGTGCGGCGCAATACCGTCCATTGGATCGGCTTTGGCCCGCGCCGGAACGGCGTCTTGGGCACGATCTGCTGCTGCGGCACGTGGGTCAGCGGATAGATGAAACTGAAATAGATCAGGATCGTCAGCATCAACAGGAAGGTACACAGATAGACCATCAGCATATTGCTGGCATGCCAGATGACGATGCCGCTGGCGCTGAACGGCAGCATCAGGAGCAGCGCCGCGAACGAGCGCAGCATGGGATCGCGGTTCATGCGCTGGCCTGCCATCGCGACCAGGAAAAAGCCACCCGAGCCGAGCGCCACGCCCACCAGCACGATATACGGCTCGATCCAGTCCGGAATGCCGTGCGCGGTCGAGGCCAGCAGTGCGGCTGGCAACAGGATGCCGAACACCCCGCCAGCCAGGCTGAGCAGGCGAATCACGCGCATGGCCCGTCCGCGGAAGACGGGGCGTGCGGCACGCGATACGGAAGTCGGTTTCATGGCGCCAGTGGTCGGTAGTGGGCTGGAAGTAACGTCCGGCAACACGTCACGGTTGACGTGATCTTCACGTAAGCATAGCCGACATTGCCTGACCGGGCGTGCGCGGCTAGTGTCCGACGCTCTTCGAGAACAGATTGATGACCAGCACGCCGGCGATGATCAGGGCCAGGCCGGCGATGGCGGCCAGGTCCAGGCTTTGCTTGAAATACAACCAGCTGACCACTGAAATGAGCACGATGCCGACCCCGGACCAGATCGCGTAAGCGATGCCGGTAGGGAGCACGCGCAGGCTGAAGGTGAGCAGGTAGAACGACAGCGCGTAGCAGCCGACCGTGATCAGGCTCGGCACCGGGCGGGTGAAGCTGTCGGAGGCCTTGAGGGCGGTGGTGCCGATCACTTCGGCAACGATGGCAAAGCCAAGGAAGATATAGGCTTGATTGAGGGTCATCAGGAAGAAAAACGGCCCGCCGCCGGGCCGTGCTAATGAATTATTGTTCGCGCTGCCAGGTCTGGGTGCGGCCGAACATCGGCGCCCCGACATAGCCGCGCACTTCGAGCTTGCTGCCATTGTCGGCCAGGCTGGCCTTGCTCTTGTAGGTCTTGCCGGCTGCTGGGTCGAGGATCTCGCCGCCGGTGTACGCGTTGCCGTCTTTTTTCAGTCCCGACAGGATGGTCATGCCGATGATCGGCTGGTCCTTGCGCGCATCGCTGCATTTCACGCATTTCGGGTTCTGGTCTTCGGACGGGTCGCGGTACAGCTTTTCGATCTTGCCTGTGAGTACGCCGCCTTCTTCGGTGATGCGCACCAGTGCCTTCGGCTTGCCGGTCTTGTCGTCGATGGTCTTCCAGGCGCCGACCGGCGAAGTGTTCTGCGCCCAGGCGGTGGCGGGCAGGGCCAGGATGGCGGCGGCGATCAGGCCAGTGTGGATAAGGTGGCGCATGCTGTGTCTCCGGTGTTGTTATTGGTACGGCAGAGTGTAGCAAAGCGTCCTGCGATCCGGATGGTGGGAAATCAGAGGATTTCCTCCAAAGCCGGCATGCCGGTGCTAGGGCGTGTTGCGCAGGTCTTCGGCCGTGACCTGGTGGCGTCGCTCGGCCGGGCGGGTCAGCACGCGCAGGCTCACTTCCAGCGGCACGCCAAGCGTGGCCAGTTCGCGCGCTGCCGGGCGGCCACGAGCGGCAGTATCGTGGATCACCGCCTCGATCAATAGCGCGGTCTTGTAGTCGGATCGTCGTTCCATGCGTAAATCGTAGCACGCGGACGCGCGCTTGTGACGCGCATCATTGTCGAGCTGGCATGGTCGACAAGAGTGCAAATTAGCAACATCTCTGCACTGTCGGGATGCAGTGCCGCGATGGCACCAACAATCTTGAAAATAACCATGGGAAACGGCTGTTTTCTATTGTATCTTCGGCATTTTGGTGCGGCGCTATGCGCCGGCCAGGTCGACAACATGGGCGGCGCGACTGAGCGCGACCGCCATCTGCTATGGGGACATGAATGAACGATGTAGTCAACGCCATCAATGGCATCGTCTGGAGCCCGGCGCTGATCGCGCTTTGCCTGGGCGTGGGCCTGTATTTCTCGATCCGCTCGCGCTTCCTGCAAGTGCGCCATATGCGGGAAATGATCCGCCTCATGCTCGAGGGTAAAAGCTCGGAGCAGGGCGTGTCGTCGTTCCAGGCCCTGACCATGACCCTGGCCGGCCGGGTCGGCACCGGCAATATCGCCGGCGTCGCCACCGCCATCACCTTCGGCGGCCCGGGCGCGGTGTTCTGGATGTGGGCGGTGGCCTTCCTGGGCGCCAGCTCGGCCTTCGTCGAGTCGACCCTGGGCCAGGTCTACAAGGAACAGATCGGCAAGCAGTACCGCGGCGGCCCTGCCTTCTACATCGAGAAGGGCCTGGGCGTGAAATGGTATGCCTGGACCTTCGCCATCGCGACCGTGTTCGCTACCGGCCTGCTGCTGCCGGGCGTGCAGGCCAATTCGATCGCCGAAGGCCTCAAGACGGCGGTCGGGATCGACCCCAACGTCACCGCCGCGGTGCTGGCCATCGCGCTGGCCTTCATCATCTTCGGCGGCGTCAAGCGCATCGCCAGCTTCGCCGAGCTGGTGGTGCCGTTCATGGCGCTGGGCTACATCGTGGTGGCCTGCGTCATCGTGTTCCTGCATATCGAGCAGCTGCCCAGCGTGATCTCGCTGATCGTCAGCTCGGCCTTCGGCATGGACGCCGGCTTCGGCGCCATCATCGGCATGGCCATCATGTGGGGCGTCAAGCGCGGCGTGTACTCGAACGAGGCGGGCCAGGGCACCGGCCCGCACGCGTCGTCGGCGGCCGAAGTCAGCCATCCGGCCAAGCAGGGCCTGGTACAGGGCTTCTCGGTGTATATCGACACCCTGTTCGTGTGCTCGGCCACCGCCTTCATGCTCCTGATCACCGGCCAGTACAACGTCGAGGCGCCGGACGGCACCGCGATGTTCGTCGGCGTGCAGGGCGTGGCGGCCGGCCCCGGCTATGTGCAGACCGCGCTCGAGAATGTGATGCCGGGCTTCGGCGCGCTGTTCGTGGCGATCGCACTGCTGTTCTTCGCCTTCACCACCATCGTCGCCTACTACTATATCGCCGAGACCAATATCGCCTACATGGACCGCCATGCGCGCCGTCCGTGGCTCAACTTCGTGCTCAAGATCGCGATCGTGGGCGCCACCGTCTACGGCGCCGTCAAGACCGCCGACGTCGCCTGGGCGCTGGGCGACCTGGGCGTGGGCCTGATGGCCTGGCTGAACATCATCGCGATCGTCCTGCTGCGCAACGTCGCCTTCAAGTGCCTGCGCGACTACGAGGCGCAGAAGGCGGCCGGCAAGGATCCGACCTTCGATCCGGCGGCGCTCGGGATCAAGAACGCCCACTACTGGGAACAGCGCAACAGCGCCGCGGCGGCCGACGCCAGCGCAACCGAACCGGCGCCGCTCAAGACCCCGGTCTGAGCGTTCACTCGCGCAGCGCCTGCGCCGGCCGCAGGCGCATCGCCGCCAGCGCGTGGCGCATGGTGGCTCCCGCCGCCACCACGCAGGCCAGCCCCAGGCCCAGCGCCAGGGTCCAGCCGCCGATCGGCGCCTGGGTGGCGAAGCCGGCCAGGTAGTGCTGGATCGCCAGCCAGGCCAGCGGCAGGCCGAGCGCGGCGCCGCCCGCCACCAGCAGGCCGATCTCGCGCGCCACCAGGCGCCCGATGGCGGCGCGGCTGGCGCCGTACAGCTTGCGCAGCACGATTTCTTTTTCTCGCCGTTGCACGCTGTAGGCGGCCAGCACATAGATGCCGAAGGCGGCGATCGCGCTGGCGATCGCGCTCGATGCCGCCAGCAGTTGCGACAGGCGCAGGTCGTCGGCGTAGAACAGGTCCGAGGTGACCTTCTGCATGCGCACCACGCCGATGGTCTCGTTCGGGAAGTGGCGCGGCCACAGCGCCTCGATGGCGCGCGCTGTGGCATCCGGATTGGCGCGGGTACGCACGGTGAACATGCCGACCCGGTCGTTCAGGAGGTAGGCGACCGGCGCCTGCTCGTCGCGTGCCGAACGATGGCGGATGTCGGGCGCGATGCCCATGACCTGCAGCGGGTCCCTGGTCTTCCCGGGTCTGAGCAGGGTCTTGCCGACCGCGTCGTGAGGACTGGCGAAACCGAGCCGGCGCGCGGCGCTGGCATTGAGCACGACCCGGTCGGGCTGTTTGGGCTTGTCGAGGACTGGATCGAACAGGCGCCCGGCCACCGGCTTGACGCCGAACACGTCGAAGAATTCCGGGCTGACGGCATAGTTTTCCAGGTCGATCACCGCGCCGCCTTCACGCTGCAAGCTGGTGATGTTGTGTCCGACGCTGAACGGCATATGCGACAGCGCAACGCCAGCCACATCGGGCAAGCGCGCGATCTCGTCGCGCAGGGCGCGGATGCGCGCATCGCGCGCATCGTTAATTGCTGGGAACATCAATAGCGGCGCCGCGTCGAAGCCCGGGTCGAGCGAACTGGCATGGCGCGTCTGCCAGCTCACCGCCAGCGTGGTGGCGCTCAGCCCCATGGCGGTCGCCAGTTGCACCACGGTCAGCGCACGACGCAGCCACAGGCCGCGCGCGGTCTCGCCGGCACCACGTCCGGCCAGGGCGACGCCGGGACGCACCCGCAGCGCCGACCAGCCTGGATAGGCGCCGGCGGCCAGCCCGAGCAGCACGCCAAGCGCCAATGTCGCGGCCAGTGCGCCGGGGCTGAACATGTCATCGAACTGGCGTTGCACCAGATCGGAAAACACCGGCAGCAGCAGCCAGGCCAGCAGCAGGCCAAGCAGGGTGGCGAGCAGGCAGATCAGCACCGACTCGACCAGGAACTGGCGCGCCACCGCGCTCGCCGAGGCGCCCAGCACCTTGCGCATCGCGATCTCGCGCTGGCGCGCCAGCGTGCGCACGGTGGCCAGGTTGACGTAGTTGGTGGCCGCCAGCAGCAGGATCAGGCCGGCCACCATGGCCAGGCCCAGCATGCCCTGGCGGTTGCCGTGCACGATCATCGCGCCTTCCACATCGGGCGCCAGATAGGCATCCTTGAGCGGGTCGAGCCGGTAGTCGATCAGCTCACGTCCGCCCAGGGCCGCCACCTGTTCGGCGAAATGGCTGCGCACCAGGCTCGATGCGCGCAGCTGGCGCTGGATGTTCTCGAGTACCGCTTTGCGGTCGGCGCCGGGCAGCAGTTTCAGGTAGACACTGCCGCCACTGAAGCCCCAGGAGCGCGTCAGTTCACGCCGCACTTCGTCGGGCAGGAAAGGTCCATCGAAGCCGGCCAGGGCTTCGTAGGGCGTGGTCGTGGCCGCGGGCTGGTCTTCCAGCACCGCCGCCACGTTATAGGTAGCGCCGTCGCCCTGCAGCGTGGCGCCGATGATGTCGACGCGGCCGAACAGCTTGAGCGCGGTGGCGCGACTGAGCGCCAGTGCCCCGGGGCGGGTGAGCGCCGTGTGCAGGTCGCCGGCCACTACCCCGGGTGAGAAAATTTGCTGGAACGCCGGATCGACCAGGGTCAGGTTGAACGCCTTGACCTGGTTGCCGACCCGCGCATCGAGCGGCCGCTGGACGAAGGCCGTGGCAAGCACTGGCTGGCCGCTGGCGAGGGCGGCGTCGCGCGCGGGCAGGCTGGACATGGGATCCCATTTGGTCCCGAGCAGCTCCAGGTTCCAGCGCGACAGCAGCCGGAACACCTGTTCATGCTCCGGCACGTGGCGGTCGTACGAGAACGCATGGCGCACCAGCCCGAGCAGCAGGAAGCAGGCGGCGATGCCGGTCGCCAGCCCGAGGATCACGACCGCCGAATACGCGCGGTCCTTGGCCAGCAGTCGCCAGCCGATACGAAAGTCACGCAGTAGCATAGCGGTCCCCTCACGCCGCCTGCAGCGCGTCGACCACGATGCGCCCGTCCAGCAGGCGCACCGTACGCGACGCCTGGGCCGCGTGCGCGGCCGAGTGGGTGACCATGACCACCGTCGTGCCCTCGGCATTGATGGTGCGCAGCAGGCGCATCACCTCGTCGCCATGGGCGGTGTCGAGATTGCCGGTCGGTTCGTCGGCCAGCAGCACGGCCGGTCCGGCCACCAGCGCACGCGCGATCGCGACCCGCTGCTGCTGGCCGCCCGACAGCTGCGACGGGCGGTGCCTACTGCGGTGGGCCACGCCCAGGCGCTCGAGCATCGCCTGCACCCGGCGGCGGCGCTCGGCGGCCGGCACGCCGGTGTATTCGAGCGCCAGTTCGACGTTCTCGAACACGCTCAATTCCTCGATCAGGTTGAAGCTCTGGAAGATGAAGCCGACCATGCCGCGCCGCAGTCCGTTCAGGCGCGCTTCGCTCCAGCCGGCCACGTCGTGGCCGTCGAACAGGAAAGTGCCGGAGCTTGGCACGTCGAGCAGGCCCAATAGGCCGAGGAGGGTCGATTTGCCGCAGCCGGAAGGGCCGGTGATGGCGACATATTCACCGGCGCCGATCTCGAGGTCGATGCGGTCGAGGGCCGTGGTCTGGACTTCGCCGGCCACGTGGATCTTGCTGACGCCTGATAGTTTGAGCATGGGGATTCCTGTTCGATGTGTTGATGATAACCGTGCGGTCAATCGGTAAGCCGCAGCTGGTCGGTGGCGCCGAAGCCGGTGTAGCCGGAAACGATTACCCGGTCTCCGGCGACCAGGCCGTCCAGCACTTCGATCTGCGTGCTGCTGCGCCGTCCGAGCCTGACGTCACGGCGTTGTGCGTACCTGCCGTCCGGCGCCAGCACGAACACCCAGGCGCCACCGCCGTCGTTGGCAAAGACGCCGTTCGGCAGCAGCAGGGAAGGGGCCGGCTGGCCGAGGGTGAGCTGCACGTCCAGGCCCTGGCCGGGGCTGATCACGGTTGGCTGTTCGCCCGTGAACACCAGTTCGGCGCCGAAGCGGCCTTCCTTGATCTGCGGGTAGACGGTGCTCACCCGCAGCGTGTAGGTCTTGCCTTCCTGGCTGATGCGGCCCTCGCGGCCGGGGCTGACGCGGCGCAGGTAGAACTCGTCGACCTGGGCGCTCAGCTTGAAACGTTTAGGGTCGTCGATGCGTCCGATGGGCTGGTCCTGGCGCACCGCCTGGCCGACCAGCAGCCGGAAGTCGGTCAGCACGCCATCGTTTGGCGCGCGCACCGCCAGTGCATCGACCGTGGCCGCCACCAGCTCGAGGCCGGACGCGAGGCCGCGGATCGCCTGGTCCATCTGCCGCAAGGCCTGCTTGCGCACGTCCTGTTCGCGGCCCATGCCGCGGCCTTCTTCATCCAGTGCGCGTCGTGCCCGCGCCAGCCGGTCGCCGGATTCTTCCAGCGCCACGTGCGAGATGAAGCCATCGCGCGCCAGGCGCAGATTGCGCGCATGCTGCTTGTCGACCTGGTCGAGCGCGAATGCCAGGTCGCCCAGGCGCCGCTCGTGCTCGGTGCGCACCGCTTCCTGCGCCACCTGCAGGTTGGCCAGGTTCGAGATCTGCTGTGCATGTTCCGCCTGGCGCGCCAGCAGTTCCAGGTTGCGCTGCGGGTTCGACAGGCGAAACAGCAAATCTCCCTTTTTCACCGTCTGGCCGTCGCGGGCGAACACTTCTTCGACCCGGCCCGACTCGACCGCGTCGAGCATGATCGAGTTGAGCGGTTCGGCCAGCGCGCGCACCACGATCTGGTCGTCGAAGGTGCCGGCCGTGACGCTGGCGATGCGCACGTCGCGCAGTTCGACGGCGAGGCCGCGCGGCAGCATCTGCCACAGCAGCAGGCCGGCGGCGGCGACGGCGGCCAGCGGCAGGGCGATGCGTAACATGCGCCGGCCGCGTCGTGCGGGCAGCGTGATGTCCATAGCGGCGCCGGTGACGGCGGGTGGGGGTATCTGGTCCATGCCAGGGCTATTGCAAGCGGCGTGCCATGGGTGTTTTCAGGGCAGTGGACGCGCTTTTCGGCGCGAAGTGTGCGCTTCCGGACAGGTCGGGTGTGCGACTCCGGACAGGTGTGCGGTGGGCGTTCGCACGCTCCTCTTTTGCGCTGCTAGAATGCCTGCTGACCCATCCACCCCGACCGCAATGCCCGATTCTTCCGCGCGCATCCTGATCCTCGACGATGACCCCGACGTCGCCTGTGCCGCGCAGATGCTGCTGCGCCGGCGCCACGGCGCGGTGACGACCGAGGGCGATCCGGCGCGGCTGCCGTCCAGGCTGGCGGCCGGCGTGCCCGACGTAGTCTTGCTCGACCTGAACTTCACGCCCGGCCGCATCGATGGCGCCGAAGGGCTCGCGGTGCTGGACCGGCTGTGCGCCTTGCCGCAAGCGCCGGCGGTAATCGTGCTGACCGCCTATGCCGATGTGCCGCTGGCGGTGGAAGCGCTCAAGCGCGGCGCCGGTGATTTCATTACCAAGCCCTGGGACAATGCGCGCCTGCTGGCCGCGGTCGATGCCGCGCTGGCGCGCCGCAGCGCCAGGAGCGCCAGCGTCGACCCCAGCCTGATGGGCGAGTCGCAAGCCATGGTTGAAGTGAAATCGATGATCGCCAGCGTGGCGCCGACCGCGGCCAATGTGATGGTGCTGGGCGAGAACGGCGTGGGCAAGGAGCTGGTGGCGCGCGCGATCCACGCCGCATCGAGCCGCGTCCAGGCCACCTTCCTAGCGGTCGATATGGGCGCCGTGCCGGAAGCGACTTTTGAAAGCGAATTGTTCGGCCATCGGCGCGGCGCGTTCACCGATGCGAAGGCCGACCGCGCCGGGCGCTTCCAGGCCGCCCATGGCGGCACTCTGTTCCTCGACGAGATCGGCAATCTGCCGCTGGCGGCCCAGGCCAAGTTGTTGACGGTGCTGGAACGGCGCCAGGTGACACCGGTCGGCGCCGACCGCCCCGAGCCGGTCGATGTGCGCATCGTCAGCGCCACCAACCTCGACGAGGCGGCCCTGTTCGACACATCGGTGTTCCGCACCGACCTGCTGTTTCGCCTGAATACCATCGTGATCCGCGTGCCGCCACTGCGCGCGCGGCGCGACGATATCCCGGCCTTGCTGCATCACTTCCTGTCGCTGTATGAAGGCCAGTACGGGCGGCCTGTGCGCGAGCTGGCGCCGGGCGCGCTCGAACGCCTGTGCGACTGGGACTGGCCGGGCAATGTGCGTGCGCTGCGCCATACCTGTGAACGCGCGGTCATCCTCGGGCGGCAATCCGATTATCACGTCGACGATTTCGGCCTGCTGGCGCCGCCGGCAGTTGTGCAAGCGCCGGCGCCGGCGGCAGAAGAATTCAAGCTCGGCGCCCTGGAGCGCGACACCATCGCCGCTGCCATGGAGCAGGCCAAGGGCAATATCAGCCTGGCCGCGCGGCTGCTGGGCCTGAGCCGCGCGGCGCTGTACCGCAAGCTGGGCAAGCATGGGATCTAGGGTCGGCATCTGGCTGGCCCTGGCCGGCATGCTGGCGCTGGCGTTTTGCGCCGGTGTTCTGCGCGAGTCGCCGCGCATGCTGGTGCTGTGCGCACTGGCGGCCATGCCCTTGCTGGCACTGGCGTGGCGGTGTGTGGAGCGGCTGGCCCGATCGCAGCCGGCATTGCTGGTTGAGGCGGCGCCCAGCATCGATCAGCGCTTACTGGTCGAAAACGCACTGGCCTTTGAAGCACGCCTCGAACATGCGCCGATCGCCCTGTTTCAGGTCGATGGGGCGGGCGAGGTGGCGCCACTCAATGCCAGCGCGCGCAAGCTGGTGGCACCCGGCCGCGCCGTCGATCCGGGTGCGTTGTATCGTCAACTGGCCGCGCTGGAAGACCGGCGCCGACTGATCGAGTTCGATACCGAGCGCGGTCTCGAACGGGCGCTGCTTGCGGTATCGATGCTGACCCTGCACGGCGCGCCGCAGCGCCTGGTGGCGCTGATGCCGGTCGAGAGCGAGCTCGAAGCCGAGGCCTTGAAATCCTGGCGCCAGCTGGTGCACGTGCTGACCCACGAGATCATGAATTCGCTGACGCCGGTCGCCTCGCTGTCGCGCACGGCGCACGACTTGCTGATCGAATTCCGGGCCGGCCTGCCGCCGGATGTCGGCGACGACCTGTCGACGGCGCTGGGCGCGATCAACCGCCGCGCCGACAGCCTGGTCGACTTCGTCGCCAGCTACCGCAGCCTGTCGAACGTGCCGCCTGCGCAACCCGAGCGCGTGCGGATGAATGAACTGCTTGCGCGGGTGGATGCGCTGGTCGGACCGGCCTGGCGCGCACGCGGCGGCGAACTTGCATTCACGGTCGAACCGGCGTCGCTGGAGTTGATGGCCGATCCGGGCCAGCTGGAGCAGGCGCTGATCAACCTGCTCAAGAACGCCTTCGAGGCTACAGGGGCCGGTGGCTGCGCCCGGGTCGACGCGCGCCTGGTGCGCGGCAGTCGCCTGCGCATCGAAATCGTCGACGATGGCGTGGGCATCCCTGAGGAACTGGTGCCGCACATTTTCACGCCGTTCTACACAACCAAGAAGCAGGGCGGCGGCATCGGCCTGGCCATGGTACGCCACCTGATTCATGCGAATGGCGGCGCAGTGCGTTACGCCAAGTCGGTGGGCAAGGGCGCCCGCTTCGTGATCAGCTTTTAGTCGGCCGTTGCGAAGTAGGACAGGAACATCGATACCGCCGCATCGATGACCCGCTCCTGTACGTCTGGCGCCAGCGGCGCGGCGCCCATCGCGATCTGGGGCCAGAAGGCGAAGGTCTTGATCTGGCCCTGCAGCAGCGTGGCGGCGAACGAAGGATCGCCTGGTTTCAGTTTGCCGTCGGCCTGGGCCGCGCGGATCCAGGCGGTGACGCCTTCCTCACGCTCGCCCAGGCGGGCGATCACCGGCAAGGTGCGCTCCGGCGCGTGGATCGCTTCGCCAATCGCTACCCGCGCCAATGCGATGAATTCGGGATCGGCCAGCGTGCGCATCTTCAGCGTCATCAACTCGACCAACTGTTCGCGCAGGCTGCGCTCGGGCTGGTAGCCCAGTTCAAGCTGGCCGGCGCTGCTCTCGAACATCTGCATCACCGTCTCGGCGAACAGTTCTTCCTTGCTGGCGAAGTGGTTGTACACGGTGCGCTTGGACACTTCAGCGAGGGCCGCAATCGCATCCATGCTGGCGGTTTCATAGCCGTGGACGCGGAACTGCTCGGCAGCGGCGGCCAGGATGGCGCTGCGTTTTCGGTCGGTCAGGCGGGTAGTCGGCGTGTGCATACGCGAATTTTACACTCAGTAGTTTACTTCTCCACATTCAAATACTACACTGTGTAGTGTACTTTATGACTTCTTATCGACATCATGCGCCTACTACTCGGCACTATCCTACTCGGAGCAATCGCACTCATGGCTTCCTGCACCTCCATCGCCAGCACGGCCACCGCACCGGCCTCGCCCCAATTCCACGACGGGAAATACCGCAACCCGGTCGAGATGCACAAGATGAGCTTTGGCGAGATGGCCAAGCTGTGGTGGATTTTTTTGTTCGATAAACCAAAGGGTACGATCCCCGAGGGAGCGGTGCCGGTCCGCAGCCTGAGCCAGGCGGCGCTGCTGGCGGCGCCCGACAATACGCTGTATCGCCTTGGTCACTCGACCATGCTGATCAAGTTGGGCGGCGACTTCTATCTGACCGATCCGGTGTTTTCCAAACGGGCGTCGCCCGTGCAATGGGCCGGCCCGGCGCGCTTCCATGCGCCGCCGATCTCGATCGACGAGCTGCCGCCGATCAAGGCCGTGATCCTGTCGCACGACCACTACGATCACCTCGACCATGCATCGGTGAAGGCGCTGGCCGCCAAGACTACCCTGTTCCTGACGCCGCTGGGCGTGGGCGACCGCTTGATTGACTGGGGCGTGGACCCCGCCAAGGTGCGCCAGTTCGACTGGTGGCAGGGGACGGAAGTAGGTGGCGTGCGCATCACCGCCACCCCGGCCCAGCACTTTTCGGGCCGCGGCCTGCACGATGCCGGCAAGACCCTGTGGGCCTCGTGGGTGATCCAGCACGACGACCTGCGCCTGTTCTTCAGCGGCGACACCGGTTACTTCAAGGGCTTCAAGGAGATCGGCGCCAGGTTCGGCCCGTTCGACATGGCGCTGCTGGAAACCGGCGCCTATGACAGGCGCTGGCCCGACGTCCACATGCAGCCCGAAGAAACCATGCAGGCCTTCCAGGACTTGAACGCAAGCTGGCTGTTCCCGGTGCATAACGGCACCTTCGATCTCGGCATGCACCGCTGGCAGGATCCGTTCGACCGCATCGCCAGATTGGCCGATGAAAAAGGCGTCAAGCTGACCACGCCGGAGATGGGCGAGGCGCTTGATCTGCGACAGCCGCAGGCCGGGCGCGCGTGGTGGCGCGATATCAAGTAAGGGAGTGTGCGCGCTGGTGCTCACACGCGCGTGACCGCCAGCGGCGTGCGTCGCCATTGCCGTTCTTGTCGTAAAGTCCACATGGCGAACTGGACTGCCGGGCACTTGCCCGGGCCGTGCCCGTTTGCGATGATCTGGAGAAAGCTGACATGAACAAACGCAATCAGAACCTGTTACTTGCCGGCGCGCTCGGCCTGGCCGGCGGTTTCGTGGCAGGTAAATTGATGTCCCAATCTTCGCGCAGCAGGGACGGCGCGGCAAGTCACGGCGGCCTGGCCACGGCCAGCCTGTTCGACACGGCAGCCCTGGGTGTGGACGTGCTGGCCCCGACCTTTGCCAAGGGTGTGATCGTGCGCCGCCCCAAGGTGGTGGCGCTGGCGGAGCGTCTTGGGCTGGACGCGCGCGCCGTGCGCCGCATGCAGAAGCTGCGCGACAAATATGGCGATGGCCCGCTGATGCTGCCGCTGCCGATCCGCAAGCAGGCAGTCCTGCTGGCGCCGGAACACGTGCGCCGGGTGCTGGACGAATCGCCCGAACCATTCAGCGCTGCCAGCAGCGAGAAGCGTGCTGCGCTCTCGCATTTCGAACCGAAAGGGGCCCTGATTTCGTGCGGCCGCGAGCGCGCCGAGCGGCGCCGCTTCAATGAAGAAGTGCTCGAGCATGAACGCGCGGTGCATCATATGGTGGGCAAGTTCCTGCCGACCGTCGACGATGAGGCCGGGCGCCTCCTGGCCGGCGCGCGTGATCGTGGCGAACTCGATTGGGATAGCTTCAACGCCGGCTGGACCCGCATGGTGCGGCGCGTCGTCTTCGGCGACGGGGCTGCCGGCGACCAGGAAATCAGCGACATGATCATCAAGCTGCGCCAGGCGGCCAACTGGGCGTTCATGCATCCGAAGAAGGCCGGCATGCGCGAACGCTTCCTGGCGCGCATCCAGGCCTACCTCGACCGCGCCGAACCGGGCAGCCTGGCGGCGGTGGCGGCCAGCGTCCCCAAGACACCTGACACGGCAGCCAACCAGCAGGTGCCGCAATGGCTGTTCGCCTTCGACGCCGCCGGCATGGCTACCTTCCGCGCGCTGGCGCTGCTGGCCGCGCATCCCGATCAGGCGGCGCGTGCGCGCGAGGAACTGCGCAGCCATCCCGGCATGGAGCGCCAGTATCTGCCCTTCCTGCGCGCTACCGTGCTCGAGTCGCTGCGCCTGTGGCCGACCACGCCGGCGATCCTGCGCCAGACAACGCGCGATACCGACTGGGGCGGGGACACGATGCCGGCAGGGACCGGCGTGCTCGTGTTCACGCCGTTCTTCCACCGCGATGACCAGCGCATGGCGTGCGCCAACCGCTTTGCGCCGGAGTTGTGGTTGAAGGACGATAAGGTCAGGGATGCGCAGGACCGTGACTGGCCCTTGATGCCGTTCAGCAGCGGGCCGGTGATGTGCCCGGCGCGTAACCTGGTGCTGATGCTGACCAGTGTGATGCTGGGGGCCTTGATCGAGCAGGGCGCGGATGGCAAGGGATTGCGGCTGCTGCCGCAAGGGCGGCTGGATCCGGCGCAGTTGCCGGGGACGCTGGACAATTACGGCTTGCGCTTCGCGTTACGGTAAACGCGGAAACAAAAAACGCGGCCAAAGCCGTAATGGCGTGAAGTTAAGAGGAGCTATCATGTCGTTCCCGCGAAGGCGGGGACCCAATGCTAATGCCGTCGAATCGCTGACAGAATTAGGTTCCCGCCTTCGCGGGAACGACGATTTACGCTAACTTGACGCCATTACGGCCGAAGCCGCGTTTCTTGTTCAAGCATGTGCCGATCAAGCCGTCGGCAACTTCTCCAACTGCTCCTGCATCTTGACCAGCGTGGCCGAGAAGTTTGCCACCCGTTCCTGCTCCTGCGCCACCACGGCAGCCGGTGCACGGGCCACGAAACTCTCGTTCGACAGCTTTCCATTGGCCTTGGCGATCTCGCCGGCGACGCGCGCGATCTCCTTCGACAGGCGCTCGCGCTCGGCGGCGACGTCGATCTCGACCTTCAGCATCAGCTTGGTGGTGCCGACGATCGACACCGCGGCAGGCGACTCAGGCAGCGTATCGACGATCTGCACCTCGGCCAGCTTGCCCAGCAGCTGGATGTACGGTGCGAACACTTCCATGCGGGCGCGGTCGGCTTCGTTGCCCGGCTCGACGATCAGCGGCACGCGCACCGACGGCGACAGCGACATCTCGCCGCGCAGGTTGCGGGTGGCGTCGGTCAGCGCCTTGAACTGCTCCATCCAGGCTTCGGCGTCTTCGTCGACCAGCGTGGTGTCGGCCAGCGGATACGGTTGCAGCATGATGGTATCGCCCGTCTTGCCGGCCAGCGGCGCGATGCTCTGCCACAGCGCTTCGGTCACGAACGGGATGATCGGATGCGCCATGCGCAGGATCACTTCCAGCACCCGCACCAGGGTATGGCGGGTGGCGCGCTGCTGTGCCTCGGTGCCTTGCTGGACGCGGACCTTGGCCACTTCGAGGTACCAGTCGCAGTACTCGTCCCACACGAACTTGTAGATGCTGCTGGCGATATTGTCGAAGCGGTAGTCGGCGAAGCCTTTGGCGACATCGAGTTCGACCCGGTTCATCAGCGAGATGATCCAGCGATCCGCCGGCGACAAATCTTCTGCCGCTGGCGCGCTGCAATCCTTGCCCTCGGTGTTCATCATCACGAAGCGGGTCGCATTCCACAGCTTGTTGCAGAAGTTGCGGTAGCCCTCGGCGCGGCCCAGGTCGAAGTTGATGTTGCGGCCCAGCGAAGCGTAGCTGGCCATGGTGAAGCGCACGGCATCGGTGCCGAAGGCCGGGATCCCGTCCGGGAACTCCTTGCGGGTCGCCTTGCCGATCTTCTCGGCGGCGCGCGGGTCCATCAGGCCGGTGGTGCGCTTGGCGACCAGGGTCTCGACGTCGATGCCGTCGATCAGGTCGATCGGATCGAGCGTATTGCCCTTCGATTTCGACATCTTCTGGCCTTGCGAGTCGCGCACCAGGCCGTGCACGTACACGGTCTCGAACGGCACCTTGCCGGTGAAGTGGGCGGTCATCATGACCATGCGCGCCACCCAGAAGAAGATGATGTCGAAGCCCGTCACCAGCACCGACGACGGCAGGAACATCTTCATGTCCGGGGTTTGTTCAGGCCAGCCCATGGTCGAGAAGGGCACCAGCGCCGACGAGAACCAGGTGTCGAGCACGTCGTCATCGCGGCGCAGCGCGCCGGTGATGCCTTGCGCCGCGGCCTTGGCCTGCGCTTCTTCTTCATCGCGCGCGACGACGATGCTGCCGTCTTCGGCGAACCAGGCCGGGATGCGGTGGCCCCACCACAGCTGGCGCGAGATGCACCAGTCCTGGATATTGCCCAGCCACTGGTTGTAGGTCGTGCTCCAGTTTTCGGGCACGAACTTGATCTCGCCACTGGCGACTTTTTCCAGCGCCACGTCGGTGATCGACTTGCCGGGATTGAAGGTGCCTTCGGGCGCCGGCTTGGTCATGGCGACGAACCACTGGTCGGTCAGCATCGGCTCGATCACGACATTGGTGCGGTCACCGCGCGGGACCATCAGCTTGTGCGGCTTGATCTGTTCCATCAGGCCCAGTGCTTCGAGGTCGGCCACGATCTGCTTGCGCGCGGCAAAGCGGTCCAGGCCCTGGTATTGGGCTGGGCCGTTCTCGTTGATCCTGGCGTCGAGCGTGAAGATGCTGATTGGCGCCAGGTTGGCGCGCTGGCCGACGGCGTAGTCGTTGAAATCGTGGGCCGGCGTGATCTTGACGCAGCCGGTGCCGAATTCCTTGTCCACGTAGCTGTCGGCGATGATCGGGATCTCGCGGTCCGACAGCGGCAGCTTGATCATCTTGCCGTGCAGGTGCAGATAGCGCTCGTCGGTCGGATCGACCGCCACCGCGACGTCGCCCAGCATCGTCTCGGGGCGGGTAGTGGCGACCGTCAGGTGGCCGCTGCCATCGGCCAATGGGTACTGGATGTACCACATCGAGCCGTCTTCTTCCTGCGAATCGACTTCGAGGTCGGACACCGCGGTGCCCAGCACCGGGTCCCAGTTGACCAGGCGCTTGCCGCGGTAGATCAGGCCCTGTTCGTACAGGCGCACGAAGACTTCGACCACCGATTTCGAACGGGTGTCGTCCATCGTGAAGTATTCGCGCTGCCAGTCGGCCGAGGCGCCCAGGCGGCGCATCTGGCCGGTGATGGTATTGCCCGATTTTTCCTTCCACTCCCAGACTTTTTCCAGGAATGCGTCGCGGCCGAGGTCGTGGCGCGAGATCTTCTGGGCGTCGAGCTGGCGCTCGACCACGATCTGGGTCGCGATGCCGGCGTGGTCGGTGCCCGGCACCCAGGCGGTGTTGTAGCCGCGCATCCGGTAGTAGCGGGAGAGGCCATCCATGATGGTCTGGTTGAACGCGTGGCCCATGTGCAGGGTGCCGGTCACGTTCGGCGGCGGCAGCTGGATGCTGAACGATGGCTTGCCCTCGTCCATGGTGGCGGTGAAGTAACCGCGCTGTTCCCACTCGGCGCGCCAGAACTGTTCAATATCGGCTGGCTCGAAAGACTTGGCTAATTCCATGATGTGCTGGTAAGTGATTTTTCGAAAGAACCATTATAGGGCACCTTACACCCCCAGCCTATCCCGGCGGAATCGTTCAAAAGCGGCGCCGGGCGTCCTGCTAGCAATATCTCCTCCACTTACTGAAGTTCCTTTGATTTTCCTCTAGGTGCACATCGGATCGCGCCGAATCTCGGCGAGCTCGACGAATCGCGCAGCGCATTCCAACGGTCCAAGCAGCACGCCCGCTTTCAACCGCGGACGGACCTGCAGGGACCAGCGCGCAGCCGGATGGCCGGCCGCGCCCGCGATGAAGGGCACCAAGGAGAACAAACATGTCACAAATTGATCCAACTGGGTTTGAGAATGCCGGCGAAGACGCGCTGCTGGAGAACGGCAGCCAGATGAGCTACGAAGAGATTTCCGGCCTGAGCAATGGCGAACTGGGGCTCGGCGAACCCCACGATACCGCTCCAACCGGCGCCTTGCCCGAGGCGCCGGCCATTCCCCACGTGCCGCCCGTGCCGATCCCGACATTCCCGATCCCGCCGATTCCGCTGCCGATCAAGAAGGCAGTCAGCGGTTGCTATGCCGGGGCGCTGGGCGCCTTCCAGGTCGAATTGCGGGTCGACGTCGACCGCACCCGCCCCATGAAGCGCGTGAGCGGCGACTTCTACCAGACCGTCGGCAAGACCACCTCCTACTTCGGCTCCTTCGTGGTCGACAGTCCGGCGCTTACCGTGAGCAGCAGCAAGGTCGTGGTCAAGGGCAAGGGCCGGTTCACCTTCTCGGCCGGCGCACCGGTGGTGCAGGTCACCATCCCGCGGCTCAATATCCTGCAGCCGCAAGCCGCTGCGACCCTGCAATTCTTTACCGTTACCAATTCACCGGGCGCCTCCTACCATTGCCCGTTCCTGTCGCTGCATTTCCGCACGGTCCGGATCGAGACCGACAGCGTCTCGAACCTGGTCGGCTCACCGTTCGCCAGCTATAACACCGGCGCGCTGCCGTCGGGCGGCAGCGCGCGCAACGTGAGCGTGGCCAGCGCCTTCGGCGAGGCCGGGATCGGCATGGTGCCGACCGCCGGCAACAATGTGATCGACATCTCGGGTGCCGGCGTGGGCGCCACCTGGAGCAATGCCGAGTTGCACGCCTCGATGCAGACCCATTTCACGCTATGGAGCGATGTGCAGCAATGGTGTGTCTGGCAGCTGGCCGCCCAGCGCCACGACTATGGCGATGGCCTGTACGGCATCATGTTCGACCAGCAGGGCCGGCAGCGCCAGGGCTGCGCCGTGTTCCACGAGGGGATCGGCGGCGCCTCGGCCGAGCAGCAGCGCCTGCAGCTGTACACCTACGTGCATGAGCTCGGGCATTGCTTCAACCTGCTGCATTCGTGGCAGAAATCGCTCGCCTCGCCGCCCAAGCCAGACCGGCCGGATTCGCTGTCGTGGATGAACTATCCATGGAATTACCCGAAAGGCGGGCCAGCCGCTTTCTGGAGCAGTTTCGACTTCCTTTTCGATGACGAAGAACTGATCCACCTGCGCCATGGCTTCCGCAACGACGTCATCATGGGTGGCAACAACTTCATCGTCGGCTCTGCGCTGGGCCGCGAGGTGCTGGCCGATCCGATCTCGGACGAATCGGGCCTGGCGCTGGCGATCTCGACCCACCAGCGCAGTTTTGCACTGGGCGAACCGGTGGTGCTCCAGCTTAAGCTCAAGACGACCACCACCCGCGGACGCCGCGCCCATACCTGGCTGCATCCCGATTTCGGCATGGTCCGGATCGTCATCAGCAAACCAAACGGCCAGGTGGTCGCCTACGAGCCGATGATCGATCACCTGGTCGGCGAACGCCAGCAAATGCTCGGGGTGGACGACGAGGTGCAGGATAGCGCCTATATCGGCTACGGCAAGGGCGGCTTCTATTTCGACCAGCCGGGGCAATACCGGGTGCGCGCGGCCTATGCGGCGCTGGACGGCTCGCAAGTGCTGTCCGAGATCGTGACGATCCGGGTGCGCTATCCGGTTACTCAAGACGAAGACACGCTGGCCGACCTGTTCATGGGCGACGACCAGGGCGTGCTGCTCTACCTGCAGGGTTCGGACAATAGTTCCCTGCGCTCGGGCAACGAGGCATTCGACGAGGTGATCGACCGTTTCGGCGCGCATCCAATGGCCACCTATGCGCGCATGGTCAAGGGCATCAATGCCGGGCGCGTGTTCAAGACCGTCAATGCGGGCAAGGGCAGGCCGGTCACCGTGCGCGCCGCCAACAAGGAGGAAAGCATCGCCTTGCTCTCGATGGCGGTCAACAGCCATGTGCTCGACCCGGTGTCCGAAGACGAGCTACGGCTATGCCTTTCCTGCGTCCAGAAGGAGAGCGGGGACGAACGTGCCGCGCAAGAGTCGCTGAGCCAGATCACGACCCAGGTCTTCGGGAGGCCTGACGACGAATGACGCGGCTGGCCTGGATTGCTGTCATGCTGGTGCTGGGATTGTCCGGACAGGCGTGCGGGGAGCGCAGCAAGGCGGGCGCTCCCGTGCCGACACTCGAGGAGAAAAAAGTCATGACATTACGCGTGAGGCTGGGCGAAGGCTTCCAGAACAATTCCGTGAGCGTGCTGGTCGACGGCGAGCAGGTGTACGGGCGTTCCGGCGTCAGTACCGACTGGACCATCTCGCGTGCGGACTCGGTCGACGTCAAGACCGACGCCGACAGTGTGCGGCTCGAAGTATCGGTGGATGGCGGCCCGCCCGCCGTGCGCGCCGTCGAGCCGGCGCGCACGCCCTTCGTCGAGGTGCGCTTCGTCAACGGCGAACTGCAGCTGCATGCGCTGGAACAGGAGCCGCCCATGATGTGATGACCTCGCAATCATTTCTGGCCCATCGAAAAACGATTGGGCTATAATCGCCGGGCTGTCAGGGAGCTCTCGCTTCTCGGCAGCAAACGCTAGGGGTCCTGCGCGATCTTGCATGTAAGTGCAAGCTCGCGTGGGTGAGAAATACCCTCCGAACCTGATCTGGATAATGCCAGCGAAGGGAAGCAGCCGAGTTCATGCGGCCGTGCGCATATCTGCGCCCGCCTCGCCGTACCCGGTACCTCCTTTGCTGGCTCCGCAAGCAAGGGAGCCACATGAATGCACCTCTGAAGTTCGACGCCGCCACCGCCACCGTGGACCACGCGGCCGTCAATCCACTACCCAACTCCCGCAAGGTGTATATCGAAGGCAGCCGCCCCGATATCCGCGTGCCGATGCGCGCGATCACCCAGTCGCCGACGCCGGACAGCTTCGGCGGCGAGCCGAATCCGCCCTTGTTCGTCTACGATACTTCCGGCCCCTATACCGAGCCGGCGGCGGCGATCGATATTCGCAGCGGCCTGGCGCCGATGCGCCAGGACTGGATCGCCGAGCGCGGCGATACCGCGCTGCTCGATGGGCCGTCCTCGCGCTATGGCCAGGCGCGGCTGAACGACCCGCAACTGGCCGCGCTGCGCTTCAACCTGCAGCGCGCGCCGCGCCGCGCGAAGGGCGACGCCAATGTCACCCAGATGCACTACGCACGCCAGGGCATCATCACGCCCGAGATGGAATTCATCGCCTTGCGCGAGAACATGCAGCGCAAGGAATACATCGCTTCACTGGAATCCTCAGGCCCGATGGGCCAGCGCGTGGCGGCCTTGCTCGGCCGCCAGCATCCGGGCCAATCGTTCGGCGCCAGCATCCCGCCAGAGATCACGCCCGAGTTCGTGCGTTCGGAAGTGGCGCGCGGCCGCGCCGTGATCCCGGCCAATATCAACCACCCGGAACTGGAGCCGATGATCATCGGCCGCAACTTCCTGGTGAAGGTCAATGCCAATATCGGCAACTCGGCCGTCACCTCGTCGATCGGCGAGGAAGTGGAAAAGATGACCTGGGCCATCCGCTGGGGCGCCGACACGGTGATGGACCTGTCGACCGGCAAGCACATCCACGAGACGCGCGAATGGATCCTGCGTAACAGCCCGGTGCCGATCGGCACGGTGCCAATCTACCAGGCGCTGGAAAAGGTCAATGGCAAGGCCGAAGACCTGACCTGGGAGATCTTCCGCGACACGCTGATCGAACAGGCCGAGCAGGGCGTCGACTACTTCACGATTCATGCCGGCGTGCTGCTGCGCTATGTGCCGATGACGGCAAATCGCCTGACGGGCATCGTGTCGCGCGGCGGCTCGATCATGGCCAAGTGGTGCCTGGCCCACCACCGCGAATCCTTCCTGTACACGCATTTCGAAGACATCTGCGCCATCATGAAAGCGTACGACGTCTCGTTCAGCCTGGGCGATGGCCTGCGTCCAGGCTCGATCTACGACGCCAACGACGAAGCCCAGCTGGCCGAACTGAAGACCCTGGGCGAGCTGACCCAGATCGCCTGGAAGCACGATGTGCAGACCATCATCGAAGGCCCGGGCCACGTGCCGCTGCACCTGATCAAGGAAAACATGGACCTGCAGCTGGAGCAGTGCCACGAGGCGCCGTTCTACACGCTGGGACCACTGACCACCGATATCGCCCCCGGCTACGATCACATCACCTCGGGCATCGGCGCCGCCAATATCGGCTGGTACGGCACCGCCATGCTGTGCTACGTGACACCCAAGGAGCACCTGGGCCTGCCCGACAAGAACGACGTCAAGGACGGCATCATCACCTATAAGATCGCGGCCCACGCGGCCGACCTGGCCAAGGGCCATCCCGGCGCCCAGCTGCGCGACAACGCGCTATCAAAAGCGCGCTTCGAGTTCCGCTGGGAAGACCAGTTCAACCTGGGGCTCGATCCGGACAAGGCGCGCGAATTCCACGACGAGACGTTACCGAAGGATTCGGCCAAGGTGGCCCATTTCTGCTCGATGTGCGGCCCGCATTTCTGCTCGATGAAGATCACCCAGGAAGTGCGCGAGTACGCCGCCGCCAGGGGCGTGCAGGGAGAAAATGCGCTGGCCCGCGGCATGCAGGAAAAGGCGATCGAATTCGTCAGGAATGGCGCCCAACTGTATCGGGAGGTGTGAATGACGCCGATCGAAGTAAACGGCGCGCCATGCAAGGTGCCGCCGGGCCAGACGCTGTACGGCCTGCTGGAGCAGCTGGGATTGACCGGGCAGGGCATGGCGCTCGCGGTCAACCGCGAAGTGGTGCCGCGCCAGCAATGGCTGCACCGGCGCCTGCAGGAACAGGATCGGGTGGATATCGTGCGCGCCATCGGTGGCGGCTGACAGGAGACGACAAATGAATGCAATGAACGACATGAGCGATAAGCTCGACCACGACGACGTGCTGACCATCGCCGGCCGCACCTATCAATCGCGCCTGCTGGTCGGCAGCGGCAAGTACCGCGACCTCGCCCAGACCCGCGAAGCCACGCTGGCCGCCGGCGCCGAAATCGTCACGGTGGCGATCCGCCGCGTGAACATCGGCCAGGACCCGAATGCACCGAGCCTGCTCGACGTGCTGCCGCCGAAGGTGTTCACCATCCTGCCCAATACGGCCGGCTGCTACACCGCCAGGGATGCGATCTACACCTTGCAGATGGCGCGCGAGCTGCTGGGCGGGCACAAGCTGGTCAAGCTCGAAGTACTGGGCGACGACAAGACGCTGTTCCCGCACATGCCCGAGACCTTGGTCGCGGCCGAAGCGTTGGTGAAGGACGGCTTCGACGTCATGGTCTATTGCAGCGACGATCCGATCCAGGCCCGCATCCTGCAAGAGATCGGCTGCGTGGCCGTGATGCCGCTGGCGTCGCTGATCGGCTCGGGCATGGGCATCCTCAATCCGTGGAACCTGTCCCTGATCATCGAGCAGGCGACGGTGCCGGTGCTGGTCGATGCCGGCGTCGGCACCGCGTCGGACGCCGCGATCGCGATGGAGCTGGGTTGCGACGGCGTGTTGATGAACACCGCGATCGCCGCCGCGCGCGACCCGGTGCGCATGGCGCGCGCCATGAAGCACGCGGTGCTGGCCGGGCGCGACGCGTATCTGGCCGGCCGCATGCCGAAGCGATTCGCGGGCTCGCCTTCGTCGCCAGTCGAAGGAAAGATCACGGGATGACCGCCTGCGTGCTGGTGTTCGCCGGGCTCGATCCCGGCGGCGGCGCCGGCCTGGCCGCCGATATCCTGGCGATCGCGGCCCAGGGTGCACACCCGCTGCCGGTGGCCACGGCCATCACGGCGCAGGACAATAACCGGGTCCATGCAGCGAGCCCGGTCGATGCGGAATGGGTCGCGCGCCAGGCTGCGCCGCTGCTGGCGGCCTTCGACGTCAACGCGGTCAAGCTTGGCATCCCGGGCAACGCCGCCAATGCGGCGGCGATCGCGGACATCATCCGCGGCCTGCGCGCGCGCCGGCCGACATTGCCGGTGGTGCTCGACCCGGTGCTGGCCAGCGGCCATGGCGATGCGCTGGGGCAGGGCGATGCCCTCGGCGCGCTGCGTGTGTTGCTGCCGCTGGCGACCATCGTGCTGCCCAACCTGCCCGAACGCGCGGCGCTCGGTGAAGTTGGCGATCTACAGATGCTGGTCACCGGCGGCCATGCCGGCGGCGACATCGTGGTCAACCGCTGGCTGCAGGGCGGCGCCGAACTACGCAGCTGGCAGTGGCCGCGCCTGCCGCACGGCTACCATGGCAGCGGCTGCACCCTGGCCGCCGCGCTGGCGGCGCGCCTGGCGCAGGGCGACAACATGGACGCCGCGCTCGACGCGGCCCAGGCCTATACCCATCACGCGCTGGCGCAGTCATATGCGCTGGCGCCAGGGCAGCGCATCCCGCGCCGCCTGTTGCAACTGAAAACATGAAAGGAGTCCGCATGCGCGGCTTGTACCTGGTCACCCCCAACTGGGACGATACCGAGCGACTGCTCGCCACCACCGAGGCGGCGCTGGCGGCCGGCGCCGCGCTGGTCCAGTACCGCCACAAGGAAGCCGGCCCCGAACTGCGCACCGAGCAGGCGAGCGCACTGCTGGCGCTGTGCCGCCGTCATGGCCGGCCACTGGTCATCAACGACCACATCGACCTGTGCCAGGCGATCGACGCCGACGGCGTGCACCTGGGCCATACCGACCAGGGCGTCCAGCGCGCGCGCGCGCTGCTGGGCCCGGACAAGATCGTCGGCGCTTCGTGCTACGGCGAGCTGGCCCTGGCGCGCACGGCGCGTGACGCCGGCGCCAGCTACATCGCCTTCGGCGGCTTCTATCCGTCGCCGGTCAAGAAGTACACCTTTGTTACGCCGCCCGAACTGCTGAACCAGGCGCGCGCCGAGTTCACGCTGCCGATCGTGATCATCGGCGGCATGACCCCGGCCAATGCGGCGCCGCTGGTGGCGCGCGGCATCGACCTGGTAGCGGCGATCACGAGCGTGTATGGGGCGCGCGCCCCGGCCGTGCCAGTGCGCGCATTCGGCGCGCTGTTTTCGCCCGCCTGAACCTACAATGGGTGCATCGAGACCTTCGCCGTCACCCCATGCGCCCCTTGCTGCTGTTCGCCCACACCCGCCGCCACCCGTCGGCCATCCTGCTGCTGGTGCAGTTGATCGGCATGCTGGCCTATCCCTTCATCGAGGGCACGCCTGCCGGCCAGGTCGCCTTCAATGCCTTCGGGATCGTGGTGCTGGCGTTTACCATCCGCATGGTACGCCGCACGCCGGGCGAGGTGAGGGTCAGCTGGGCGCTGGCGGTGCCGATCATCGCCCTGTTGCTGGCGCAAATCCTGTTCGGCCTGGAACAGTTGCTGGCCTGGTCATCGGGCCTGGAGGCACTCTTCTATTTCTATGCGGCGGGCAGCCTGATCGCCTACATGATGGACGACGAATTGGCCACCACCGACGAACTGTTCGCCGCCGGCGCCACCTTCACCCTGCTGGCATGGGCGTTCACCCATATGTATGTGCTGCTGCAGGAAGCCCATCCCGGCACCTTCGCTGCCGCGGTCAATGCCGGCGCGCCGCGCACCTGGACCGAGCTGAACTACCTGAGCTTTGCGCTGTTGTCGAGCACCGGGATTGGCGACGTGATCCCGCTGACGCCGCACGCGCGGGCGTTGGCCAGTGTCGAGATGCTGATCGGACTGATGTACCTGGCGGTGGTCGTGGCGCGGCTGATCGCGTTCACCACCCGCAACCGGATCGCGGTCGGGCGGGCGCGCAAGCGCCGCATGGAAGAATGGGAAAAAGATTAGGCCGGCCTCAAGCCTCGACCGGAATGACGAAGGCGCGCAGCTCAGCCAGCTTGCCGTCACGGATGCGCCAGACGTCGCTGTAGGCGTTCTGCACCGGCTTGCCCTGCTCGTCCGTCGATTCGATGTCGCCAATCGCCACCACGAAGTCGCCTTCCGCGACCAGCTCGCGTAGCGTGAACTTCGGCGGCTCGGCATAGCCGTCCACCATCCAGGCCCGCACCGCCTCCTTGCCGCGCAGGGTCTCGCCGCCGACCGTCGACCAGATGAGATCCTCGGTGCAGAACGACAGGAAGCCTTCATTGTCGCCGCGGCTTACCGCGGCATTTGCCTGCTTCAATATGTTCTTGTTCAGTTCGGACATGACGCTCTCCTTGGTTAATGGGCGCAATGTAGCAATTGTTGGCGCCGCATGGCGCTCGGCAATGGCGTGGATGCCGCCTGCTAAAATTGGTTTCCAACCATAAACTGGAGTTCGCCATGGTGCACGCCGCCCCAGCTTTCACCATCAGGCCATTCACGGCGGATGAATGGCCGGCCTACCGCGCGATCCGCCTGCGCGCGCTGGCCGACGCCCCGGACGCCTTCGGCAGCACGCTGGCCGCCGAAGAAACACTGGCGCCCGAGTCCTGGGCGGCGCGACTGGCCCGTTCGACCACGTCCGGCATCGACCGTGCGCTGGCCGCCGACATCAACGGCGCCCTGGTCGGCCTGGCCTGGGCCAAGGTCGACGCCGACGACGCTGCCATCGTCAACCTGTTCCAGATGTGGGTGGCGCCCGAAGCGCGCGGCCAGGGCGTGGCCGGCGCGCTGCTGGACGAAGCGGTGCGCTGGGCCACGCAGCGCGGCGCGCAGGCGCTCCAGCTGGGCGTGGCCTGCACCAATATCCCGGCGCTGCGCCTGTACGAAGGCGCCGGTTTCGTCGAGGCCGGCCTGCGCGAGCCTATGCGGCCCGGGTCGAACCTGATGGAGCAGCGCATGCGGCTGGTACTGGATAATCGCGGCGACTGAGGCTTTGCGGCTCTTGCACGCGACTAGTCACCGTGCAAGGTTGGCGAACGATTGACAGGCCATCGCCGCACGCGATTTCACAAGCTTGTTATCATGTCACCTTTGCGGCGCGCTCATGGACGCGCTTTTCTTCAAGCAACGGGAATACGACATGAAAACTAAGGCAGCAATTGCATGGAAGGCGGGCCATCCGCTCACGATCGAGGAAGTCGAACTCGAAGGTCCGAAGGCCGGCGAAGTGCTGGTCGAGGTCAAAGCCACCGGCATCTGCCATACCGACTACTACACCCTGTCGGGCGCCGATCCCGAAGGCATCTTCCCGGCCATCCTGGGCCATGAAGGCGCCGGCGTGGTGGTCGATGTCGGTCCCGGCGTGACCAGCCTGCGCAAGGACGATCACGTGATCCCGCTGTACACGCCTGAGTGCCGCCAGTGCAAATTCTGCCTGTCGCAGAAGACCAACCTGTGCCAGGCGATCCGCTCCACGCAAGGCCGTGGCCTGATGCCTGACGCTACTTCCCGTTTTTCGATCGACGGCCAGCCGATCTACCACTACATGGGCACCTCGACCTTCTCGAACTACATCGTGGTTCCCGAGATCGCGCTGGCCAAGGTGCGTAATGACGCGCCGTTCGACAAGATTTGCTATATCGGTTGCGGCGTGACCACCGGCATCGGCGCCGTGATCTTCACCGCCAAGGTCGAAGCGGGCGCCAATGTGGTCGTGTTCGGCCTGGGCGGCATCGGCCTGAACGTGATCCAGGCGGCCAGGATGGTAGGCGCCGACAAGATCATCGGCGTCGACCTGAACCCGGAACGCGAAGCCATGGCGCGCAAGTTCGGCATGACCCATTTCATCAACCCGACCAAGGTCGAGAACGTGGTCGACAGCATTATCCAGCTGACCGACGGCGGCGCCGACTACAGCTTCGAGTGCGTGGGCAACGTCAACACCATGCGCCAGGCGCTGGAGTGCTGCCACAAGGGTTGGGGCCAGTCGATCATCATCGGCGTGGCGGCGGCCGGGCAAGAAATCTCCACCCGTCCGTTCCAGCTGGTGACCGGCCGCGAGTGGAAGGGCTCGGCCTTCGGCGGCGCCCGCGGTCGTACCGACGTGCCGAAGATCGTCGACTGGTATATGGAAAACAAGATCAATATCGATGACCTGATCACCCATCACCTGCCGCTGGACCGCATCAATGAAGGTTTCGATCTGATGAAGTCGGGCGAGTCGATTCGTTCGGTGGTGGTGTACTAAAACCGTTGCTGGCGGGCCATTCGGCCCGCCACGTATGCGTGTCGCGCGCGGCCTTCGGGCCGCGTTGTCGTATCCGTCCTTGTCTTTACCGCCTGTTCCACGATTTCGACCGTCTGTCGCAAGCTGCTGGCCGGCACATGTCTGTTTTTCTACAGTGATCCCATCGCCGGCTGCGTCCGGCCATTCACTGGAGACCGACCCATGTCACGCACCCCATCGCCTCACTGGAAGCTGGCGCTTCCGCTCCTCGGCCTGGCCACCCTGGCCGCGTTTGCCGTGCCGACCCATGCAGCGGCCGAAAGCAGGGCGCGCGTGGTGCGCGTGGCCGCTGCCGATGAGCCTTATGCCTTGGTGCGCGACAAATCCGGCCGATTCGACATCAGCGGCAGCAGCGACGACTGGGACGATGTGCGCGCCGCCCAGCGCGCCATCAATGGCGAATTCATCTGGTTCCGTGAAGCCGGCCGCAGCTACGTGATCCAGGACCCGGACACGATCAGGAAAGCGCGCGCCGCCTGGGCGCCGCTCGACCGCCTGGGCGAGTTGATGGACATCCAGGGCAAGCAGATGGACAAGCACGGCAAGAAAATGGAAGCGCTCGGACGCGATATGGAGCGCGCCGCGTCCCAGCCGTCGAACATGCCGAGCGAGCGCGATATGCGCGAGGTCGACGACGGCATGCAGGCGCTCAGCAAGCACATGGACCTGCTCAGCCGGCAGATGGCCGCAGCGCGCGACGAAGACGAACGCCGGATCATCCAGCAGAAGATGGCCGCGACCGGCAAGCGCATGTCGGACGCCGGCGAGCGCATCGGCGAAGCGTATAACGGCCCGCAAGCACGCCAGCAGCGCGACTCGATGGAAGATCTCGGCCGCCAGATGGAAATCGCCAGCCAGCCGATGGAAAAGCTGGGCAAGCGCATGGGTGAGCTAGGCAAGGAGATGGAGCGCGAGAGCAAGGCCGCCGACCGGACGGTGCGCTCGCTCATCAGGGATGCGCGCGCCAAGGGCTTGGCGAAGGTCGCGCCGGCCGCGTAACGTGGATGGCCATGCCGTCCGCCCCACCCGCGATCAGGCCAGCATCGACCCGGTCTCGCGGTAGCGAACGTGCCACGAGAACGCCTTCTCCAGCACGTGCGGCGTGTGGCCGCCGCCCTGGTTCGCTTCTTCCACATAGTCGCGCAGCATCTGTTTATAGGGCTCGGCCACGCAGTGCTCGATGATGCGCTGCGCCCGTTCACGCGGCGCCAGCCCGCGCAGGTCGGCCAGGCCGACCTCGGTCACCACGATATCGACATCGTGCTCGGTATGGTCGACGTGCGAGACCATCGGCACGATGCTCGAGATCTTGCCACCCTTGGCCACCGACTTGGTGGCGAACACCGATAGATAGGCATTGCGCGCGAAGTCGCCCGAGCCGCCAATGCCGTTCATCATGTGGGTGCCACCCACGTGGGTCGAGTTGATATTGCCGTAGATGTCGAATTCGAGCGCCGTGTTGATGGCGATGAGCCCCAGGCGGCGAATGACTTCCGGATGGTTGCTCACTTCCTGCGGACGCAGCACCAGGCGGTCCTTGTACTTGTCCAGGTCGGTGAACACCTGCTGTCCCTTTGCCTCGGACAGCGTGATCGACGACCCGGACGCGAAATCGAGCTTGCCGGCATCGAACAGGTCGAAGGTCGAATCCTGCAGCACCTCCGAATACATGCTCAGGCCGGTGAATGGCCCGTCGATCAGCCCGGCCAATACGGCGTTGGCGATGGTGCCGATGCCGGCCTGGATCGGCATCAATTTTTCGGTCAGGCGCCCGGCGGCGATTTCGGCGTTGAAGAAATCGGTCAGGTGGCCGGCGATGGCGGCGGTATCGGCATCCGGCGGCTGGATGGTGGAGGCGCTGTCATGCTTTTCGGTCATGACGATGGCCACGATCTTCTCGGGCGGGATGATGATCGCGGTGCTGCCGATGCGGTCGCTGACGCTCATCAGCGGCATCGGCTCGCGCCGTGGGCGGTGCTTGGGGATGAAGATGTCGTGCAGGCCCTCGAGCGCCGGCGACTGGTTCAGGTTGATCTCGACGATCACCTTGTCGGCCAGGATCGCGAAGCTGGCGCTGTTGCCGACCGAGGTGGTCGGGATGATGGCGCCGGTCTCGGTGATCGCGATCGCTTCGATGATGGCGACGTCGACCGGGGCCAGCTGGCGCGTGCGCAGCAGCTCGACCGTCTCGGACAGGTGCTGGTCGGTGAACATGACCTCGCCACGGTTGATCGCGGCGCGCAGGGTGGGATCGGTCTGGAACGGCATGCGGCGCGCCAGCGCACCGGACGCCGTCAGCAGCGCATCGGTTTCTCCGCCAAGGGAGGCGCCGGTGATCAGGGTGATCGCCAGCGGCGTCGTGCGTGCGCGTTCGGCCAGCGCCAGCGGCACCGCCTTGGCGTCGCCGGCGCGGGTGAAGCCGCTGGTGCCGACGGTCATGCCGTCGTGAATCCATTCGGCTGCGGCGGCAGCGCTGGTGATGCGCTCGCGCAGCTGCGGCAGCCGGACGCGATCATGGGCAAGGTGGTGGTCGTGGTGCATGAAATCTCCTTAGGTTCTTGCATTACTTGGCTTGATCTCTATTTATCAGGTCAGGCAGTAGTCGACGGGCTGCAGCGGCGGCGGCACGTGCTCGTCGCGCAGTGCATTGCGCAGGTCGATTTCGATGGCGCGGCAGATCGCGTCCAGCGGCAGGTCGTTGGGCTCGGTGCCGAACGGTTCTTCCAGCTCGTCACCCAGCGCGTCCAGTCCAAAGAAGGTGTAGGCCACGATGGCGACCACGAACGGCGTCATGAAGCCGATCGAATCGACCAGGCCGAAGGGCAGCAGGAAGCAGTAGATATGGGCGGTACGGTGCAGCAGCAGCGTGTACGAATAGGGGACGGGCGTGTTCTTGATGCGCTCGCACGATGCCGCGGCGGCGGTCAGGCTCGAAAGGGTGTTGTCGATGTTCGCGGCCAGGCAGGCGTCGATGCGCTTGTCCCTGATGCAGTGCTGCAGGTCGGCGCCCATGTACTGCATCAGGCTGTCGGGCTTGTTGCGGGCGCGCGCCATGTCTTCGTATTCGTCCGGCAGCAACAAAGTCGCCAGTTGCGGCGAGCCGGGCTGGTCGCGCAGGTGATCGCGCAGCGCGTGGACAAACGCAATCGCGCGGTAAATGATGCGTACCCGTGTATCCTGCAAACCATTGCTTGCAAGGGCAGGCTGTGGATCGTCGATCAGGCTGCTCGCCTGGCGCGCCAGATTACGGCAGCGCAGTACCAGTTCGCCCCACAGCTTGCGGCCTTCCCAGAAGCGGTCGTAGGCGGAGTTGTTGCGAAAGCCGAGGAAGATCGCGATCGGCAGCCCGATCAGCGTGAAAGGAATCGTGGTGAGGGTGATCTTGAGGTCCCACAGGTCGCCGTGCGACCAGGTGACCAGGGTAGCCACGGCAATATTGACCAGCAGGGTAGGCAGGATGCGGGGAAGGACTGAACCGCGCAACAGAAGGAACAGCTTGAGCCCGGAAGGACGCTCTCGGATAATCACGGTATCGACCGCATTCGCAAAAAATAGACGGAGTCAAGAAAACTCACTAATATATTCGCAGTTAATCACTAATATCTTAGTCAGTCAAGTGCTTGTGCTTGCCCGATCTCTTTTGATGTAGACACACTTAACACGGAGCACGCATTGGCCCGCCGTATCACTCACCGCAACCTGCCCCAGCTTTTCCTGAAGGCGCGCGATTCCTTGCTGTCGCATTTTCGCCCCATCCTCAACCATTTCGGCGTGACAGAGCAGCAATGGCGAATCTTGCGCGTGCTGGATGAGCACGAGCAACTTGAACCGCGCGAGATGTGCGACCTGTGCCAGATCCTGAGCCCCAGCATGACCGGGGTGTTGTCGCGCATGGAAGAACTGGGCCTGGTCGAGCGTCAGCGCGTGGCGGCCGACCAGCGCCGCATCTGGGTGCGGCTGGCGCCGAAAGGTGACAAGTTGATCGACGAGATCGCGCCGCTGATCGAGCAGCAATACCGGTTGATGGAGGAGGCGTATGGCAGCCAGGTAATTGTCGACCTGGCGCAGGCGCTGGAGGGATTCATCGCGGCGCAGGCGATGCCGGTGAAGCGTGTGGAGTTGCCGGTGACGACGAAGGCGGTCAATAGCCGTCGGCCGTGAGGTATTGACGACATAAAACCAAGAGCCTGGCGGCATGGCCGCCAGGCCCTCAGCATGGTCAGCGGTCAGTCAGCGATCAATGCTGATCGATCTTGCCGCGCCAGCCGCCGGTCTCGCTGCCGCGCTTCTCGAGCAGTTCCTTGAAGTTGGCCAGGTTCGAACGCGCTTCCAGGCGCACGGCGCCCAGTGCGTCGCCCAGGGTTTCGAGCGCGCCTTCCGGCTCGTAGTCCATCTGCAGCGCGATGCGGGTGACCGTATCAGAGATCTTGTGGAAAGTGACCACGCCGCCGTTCTTAACGCCGGTAACACTGCGCCAGGCGATGCGGTTGTCCGGGATCTGTTCGGTGATCTCGGCATCCCATTCCTTGTCTTCGCCGGCCACGTTGGCCTTCCAGTGCAGGTGCTTATCGTCCAGCTGGCGAATTTCTTTCACGCTCTTCATGAATTGCGGGAAGTCTTCGAACTGGGTGAACTGGTTATACGCAGTGCGGACAGGCACGTTGACTTCGATCGTTTCGACGATCGACGAGCTGGCGCCAAAGCCACGGTTTTGCTTGAGTTTCTTCGACAGCAAAGCGCCGCCGACGGCCAGTGCGGCCACGGTAACAACACGACCCAACATAGTATTCTCCTTAAGTTTTGCCACGGCGCGACGCGGGCATGAGAGCCCGGACCGTGCGCCTGGACACGAATGAATGCACATGCGACGGGGTTCGCGACCTTGTCGCGAATCTGTCATTAAAATAAGCGAAAAGACAATGAGGGGGCGCGCGGCTGGAATGCGTTTGCCAGAAGTTGCGCGATGTTAACGTGGTTTCCTGTGTGAAATCGAAGACGAATGGTTGAAGGAGTGAGCAATGAGCTTGCAAGGTGGATGTTTCTGCGGAGCTGTGCGCTACGAGACGCATGGCCAGCCATTCAACAGTACCTTGTGCCATTGCACCGATTGCCGCAAGGCGTCCGGCGCACCGACGTTCGCCTGGTTCAGCGTCAAGACGGTCAGCCTGCACTGGACCGCCAGCGCGCCGCAACGATTTCGCTCCAGCGCGCATGCGCTGCGCAGCTTTTGCCCGTCCTGTGGCACGACGCTGACTTGGCACGACGATCGCTGGCCTGACGAGATCGACCTCGCCACCGCCAGCCTGGACGACCCGGAGCAGCTGCCGCCGGCCGATCACACCTTCGTGCGCAGCCGCCTGAACTGGGTGAACTGCGACGATGGCCTGCCGCAATACCAGACGACACGATCAAGCGGCTAGCGACGTAGCATTTCATGTTCGTCGCATTGCACCTGCCGCGCTGGCATGCGACGATGGGGATAGTTGACGAACTGGATGGGCATACAGTAAATCACGGCGGTATAATGGCCGGATGCAGACCCTCCTTCACAACCTCAATCCCGAACAACTTGCCGCGGTTACACTGCCTTCGCAGAGCGCGCTGATCCTTGCCGGCGCCGGTTCCGGCAAGACGCGCGTGCTGACCACGCGCATCGCCTGGCTGATCCAGACCAACCAGGTGTCGCCGGCCGGCATCATGGCGGTGACGTTCACGAACAAGGCGGCGAAGGAGATGCTCACCCGTCTGTCGGCCATGCTGCCGATTAATACGCGCGGCATGTGGATCGGCACCTTCCACGGCCTGTGCAACCGCCTGCTGCGCACGCATTATCGCGACGCCGCGCTCCCGCAAACCTTCCAGATCCTCGACTCGCAAGACCAGCTGTCGCTGATCAAGCGCATGCTCAAGGCGCACAACGTCGACGACGAGAAGTACCCGGCCAAAAACCTGATGTACTTCATCAACAACGCCAAGGACCAGGGCCTGCGCGCTTCGCAGGTCGAAGCGTATGACCCGATCGAGCGCCGCATGGTCGAGCTCTACGAGTTGTACGACCAGCAGTGCCAGCGCGAAGGCGTGGTCGATTTCGCCGAGCTGCTGCTGCGTTCATACGAACTGCTGGCGCGCAACGGCCCGCTGCGCCATCACTACCAGATGCGCTTCCGCCACATCCTGGTTGACGAGTTCCAGGATACCAATGACCTGCAATACAACCTGCTCAGATTGCTGGCAGGGCAGGGCGAGACCGGTGGCGGCGCCATCTTCGCCGTGGGCGACGATGACCAGAGCATCTATGCATTCCGCGGCGCCAACGTCGGCAATATGTCGGCCTTCGAGCGCGACTACCAGGTCAAGAACCTGATCAAGCTCGAGCAGAACTACCGCTCGCATGGTCACATCCTCGACAGCGCCAACTACCTGATCGCCAATAACACCAAGCGCCTGGGCAAGAACCTGCGCACGGATGCCGGCCAGGGCGAGCCGGTGCGCGTGTACGAGGCCTCGTCCGACCTCGAAGAAGCGCAGTGGATCATTGAGGAAGCAAAAAGCCTCATGAACGAGGGCATGCGGCGCAACGAGATCGCGGTCCTGTACCGTTCCAACGCGCAAAGCCGGGTGATCGAGCACGCGCTGTTCGCGGCCGGCATTCCCTACACCGTCTACGGCGGCCTGCGCTACTTCCAGCGTGCCGAGGTCAAGCATGCGATCGCTTACCTGCAGTTGATGGACAATCCGCACAACGATTCGGCTTTCCTGCGGGTGGTGAATTTTCCTACTCGCGGCATCGGCGCGCGCTCGATCGAGCAGCTGCAGATGGCGGCCGACAGCTATGGCATCTCGCTGTACGCCGCCGTGCCCTACATGACCGGCAAGGCTGGCACGGTGCTGGGCGGCTTCGTCAAGCTGATCGAAGGCGCCCGTTTCGAAACCCAGCAACTGCCGCTGCCCGAGCTGGTGCGCGTGGTGCTTGAACGCAGTACCCTGCTCACGCACTACGGCAACGAGAAGGAAGGCGCCGACCGCATCGAAAACTTGGAGCAGATGGTCAACGCCGCGACCCAGTTCGTGCAAGAGGAAGGTTTCGGCGTCGGCGCGCCGGCCCACCTCGGCCCGCCAGCACAGGCCCAGGCCGGCGAAGCCGTGGTTTACCAGGACGGCATCGAGATCATCGACGGCGGCGCGCCGCTGCCGACCGTGATGTCGCCCCTGTCCGCCTTCCTGTCGCACGCGTCGCTCGAGGCGGGCGATGCCCAGGCCCAGGCCGGCCAAGAGGCGCTGCAGCTGATGACGGTGCACTCGGCCAAGGGCCTGGAGTTCGACGCGGTGTTCATCACCGGCCTCGAAGAAGGCTTGTTCCCGCACGAGAGCAGCGCGCGCGAGGCCGAGGGCGTGGACGAAGAACGGCGCCTGATGTACGTCGCCATCACGCGCGCGCGCCGTCGCCTGTACATGAGCTTTACCCAGCAGCGCATGCTGCACGGCCAGACCCGCTTCAACATGAAGTCGCGTTTCTTCGACGAGCTGCCCGAAGAAGCGCTCAAGTGGTTGTCGCCACGCGTGCAGACCGCCTGGTTCGGCAACCGCAAGCAGACAACGGCCTGGGACGACGCCAAGTTCCGTGACGGCGGCAGCGACAACAAGATCGCGCAGCAGATCACGCAAAAGTCCGGTAACGGTACTGGCTGGCGGGTCGGCGAATCGGTGTCGCACGCCAAGTTCGGCGAGGGCGTGATCGTCAATATCGAAGGCGGCGCCGGCGCGGCGCGGGCCCAGATCAATTTCGGTTCGGCCGGCATGAAGGTGCTGGACCTGTCGATCGCCAAGCTGGAGAAGCTCGGCCGCTGAGCTGACGATCTTGCATGCAGGCCATTCAAGGGCCGGTTGACGCTAATCGTCGACTGGCCTTTTTTCGTCTGACTCTGGATGAACAGTGAAGTTCGAGATGCCTCTCATGGGAAGGCGGATTTCAACACAGTGCGCGTGCACACTGCTGCAATGGGAACTCCTGCAGGATTTTTTCGTGCTCTGCTTTCAATCTTACTCCCCAAGATGGTCTCAGTTGCCGACCCGAAGCGGCCTTCCGCTATCGCGGTACTTTGATACATGTAGCGCTATTCACCCGAGCGATGCACCAAGCCAATACACTGGCCATGCCGGTTTATTTCTCGAGGTTGACCTTGGTGTCGGCGTCGGCGCCCTGCGGCTTGCCGAAGATCTCGCGATAACCCGCATACATCGCGCACTGCAGCAGCAGGATGAACAGGAAGATCACCCACATGATCACCACCCGCGCCAGGTTGTTCCCGCCCAGCAGCATGGCGATCACCATGCAGACGGCGAAGAAGATCGCGAACCAGGCCAGCAGCAGCACCAGGAACACACCGGCGCTGCGTTTGACGGCAAAGAAGCTGTAGAACACGGCCTTGAACGGCGGCATCTTCTGCCAATAGGTGAGCGGGGCGGCGAAGCACAGGGAAATCAGCGCCGCCACGTCGATCGCGAAGATCAGGAACATCGCCAGCACATCCGACCCCGCCAGCACGGCCGGAGTGCCGCTGCTGCCTTGTTCGCGTACCTGCTCCCAGAAGCCTGGATCGACGGCAAAGCGCGTGATCAGCGCCAGCACCAGCGACACGCCCAGGTAGACTACGCCGACCTTGCACAGTTCGCGAAACACCGGCTTGCGGAACCCCGTCAGCAGCACTGCGGGCGAGACCCGCTGGCCGCTCTCGATCAAGGAGCAGGCCATCATGAAGGCCATCGAGAACGAGGGAATCAAGACCACTGCCACCATCGGCCCCAGCAGCGGCACGGCGCTGATCAGGATGCTCACCAGGATATTGGCGAACAACAACGTGGTCAGGGCCGCGGGTTGTTGACGGAACAGGCTGGCGCCGCGTTTGAGCCAGATCCAGCCGGTGATAGCAGGCAAATTGTTCATTTAATCAAATTCGGCGCCGGGCGGGCGATACGCTCGCGCAGGATGCGTTCGAAATGGGTCGGATCGTGCGGCGTGAGTAACTCGGCCGCACGGGGAAGATGCAGATCATACAGGCGCGACAGCCAGAAGCGTAGTGCACCGGCACGCAGCATCGGCTGCCACGCGGCTTGCTCGTGGTCCGTGAACGGCCGCACCGCATGATAAGCGTCGAGCAGGGCGCGCACGCGCGCTTCATCGAGCACACCGGTGGCCAGGTCGACGCACCAGTCGTTGACGGTGACGGCGACGTCGTACAGCCAGGTGTCGACGCCGGCAAAATAGAAATCGAAGCAGCCGCTCAGGCGCTCTCCCTCGAACATGACGTTATTGCGGAACAGGTCGGCGTGCACCGGGCCGCGCGCCAGATGCGGGTAGACCGTGCCGGCCGCGAAGTCGGCCTGGTAGCTGACCTCGCTGCGCAGCAGCGCCGCTTCGCTCTCGTCCAGGAAGGGCAGGACGGCCGGAGCCGTCGCCACCCACCAGTCTAGGCCACGCAGGTTGGGCTGGTGCAAGGTAAAGTCTTGCGCGGCCAGGTGCATGCGCGCCAGCATGGCGCCCACTTCGGCGCAATGCACCGGCTGCGGATCGAGCTGGGAACTGCCTTGCAGGCGGCTGACGACGATCGCCGGCTTGTCCTGCAGGGTAACGACCAGTTCGCCGTCCGCATTGGCCACCGGCGCCGGCACCGGAATGCCGCGCTCGGCCAGATGGGCCATCAGTTGGACGTAGAAGGGGAGCTGGTCGAAGCGCAGGTTCTCGAAGATCGTCAGCACGTACTGGCCGCGCTCGGTATTCAAGAAAAAATTGCTGTTATCGATGCCGGAAGAAATGCCTTCGAGCCCGACGGCGTTGCCGAGCGGGTACTGCTTGATCCACTGGTGAAGGTCATCCAGCGAGACCGCGGTAAATACTGCCATGTGCTAGCAAGAGAGAGTAGGTGAAGCCCACCGCCGCGACGTAGCGCCGCGGCTGGCAGGATCATTGTTTGGTGGTCGGCTCCAGCGCGGGCGGCGGCGGCACGTCGGCGCGGGCGGGAACGCCCGGACGTGCGGGGGCCGGCGCAACCGGCTGCTCGGCTGTGTCCTGCTTCTTGGGGTTGCCAAAGTCGAACTCCATCACCGTCCATTGTGGGGCACGGATATTGTTGCTGGTGGCATCGCCGGGTTGGGCATTGCCTGGCGCAACGTTGGGCTTCATGGTGTAGCGGCTCGGGCCGCTTTCAACGTCGACCTGGGTGACCGTGCCGTCATTGCTGCGGCGCTCGGTGATCTTGGTGCGCTCGCGCGGCGGGATCGTGGTGGCCGGCGTGTCGCTGCCCGGTTCGATGCGCTCGAGCTGGGGCGGCGCTTCGCTGGGACGGGTCTGCGTCTGCGGTGGCGTCGCCTGGGTTTGCGGCAACGTTGCCTGCTGGGCCGCGGCGAAGCCGGCGTGGGCGAACAGGCAGAGCGTCAGGAGGGCGAGGCGGGGTGTCGAGCGCAGCATGATAGTCACCTAATGTCGTTTAGTCCATTGTAGCAAACAGCGCCACTTCCCTGTGAACAGTGTGCCAAAAGCTTCTGTTTGTATAGGGAAAGGATCGAATAGCTCAGGCGAGGCCGTCATGCGGATTCTGCGATAATGAGGGTTACCCTGGCGCCATCGTGGCGCCGCTTGAATCCTGAATGCCACCCCCTATGGACAATACCCTGCTGCTCGTTGACGGTTCCAGTTATCTCTATCGCGCCTATCACGCGCTGCCCGACCTGCGCAGCCCTGACGGGTTCCCGACCGGCGCCATGCACGGCATGGTCAATATGCTGCGCCGCCTGCGCGCTGATTTCCCGGCGGCATACATTGCTTGTGTATTTGATGCCAAGGGCAAGACTTTCCGCGATGACCTATATCCCGAGTACAAGGCCACTCGTGCGTCGATGCCGGAAGACCTGGGCAAGCAGATCGAGCCGATCCACGAGGTGGTGCGCTATATGGGCTGGCCGATCCTGATGGTCGACGGCGTCGAGGCCGATGACGTGATCGGCACGCTGGCGGTGCAGGCCAGCGCGCGCGGCATGAAAACCGTGGTCTCGACCGGCGACAAGGACCTGGCCCAGCTGGTCAACGACAAGGTCATGCTGATCAATACCATGACCAATGAGCGCATGGACGAAGCCGGCGTGCTGGCCAAGTTCGGCGTGGCGCCGAACCGCATCATCGACTACCTGACCCTGGTCGGCGACACGGTCGACAATGTGCCGGGCGTGGCCAAGTGCGGCCCCAAGACGGCGCTCAAGTGGCTGACCCTGCACGGCTCGCTCGACGGCGTGATCGAGAACGCGGCCAGCATCGGCGGCGCGGTCGGCGCCAACCTGCAGGCAGCGCTGGAGTGGCTGCCGAAGGGCCGCGAACTGATCACCGTCAAGACCGACTGCGACCTGGTCAAGCACGTGATCTCGTTCGAGGAGTCGCTGGTCGCGCGTCCGGAAGACGCCGAAGCGCTGCGCGATTTCTTTGCGCGCTACGGCTTCAAGACCATGCTGCGCGACCTGGGCGGCGCCAGGCCGGGCGACGGCAGCGTGCGTCCGGCGGCGGGCAGCTTACCTGGCGGCGGTCCACTCAACTCGCCGGAAGGCGCGGCGACCCTGGCCGGCATGCCGGTCATCAAGGGCGAGTACGAGACCATCCTGCTCGAGGAACAGCTCGACAAATGGCTGGCGCTGGTCGATGCGGCCGAGCTGACCTCAGTCGATACTGAAACTACCTCGCTCGACCCGATGACGGCCGAGATGGTCGGTATCTCGCTGTCGGTCGAAGTGGGCAAGGGCGCTTACATCCCGCTGGCGCACCGCTATGCCGGCGCGCCCGACCAGCTGTCGCGCGAACATGTGCTGGAAAAGATGCGCGGCTGGCTGGAGAATCCTGCCAAGCCGAAAGTCGGCCAGAACCTCAAGTACGACATGCACATCTTCGCCAACCATGGCGTGACCCTGAAAGGCATCGTGCACGACACGCTGCTGCAATCGTATGTGTTCGAGTCGCACAAGCCGCACGATATGGACACGATGGCGATGCGCCATCTCGGCTACACCACGATTCCGTTCGTCGACGTGTGCGGCAAGGGTGCCAAGCAGATCTGCTTCGACCAGGTCGAGCTGGGCCGCGCCACCGAATATGCCGCCGAGGATTCGGACATCACCCTGCGCCTGCACGGGAGCATGCTGCCGGAAGTGGAAAAAGATAAAGGTCTTGCGTATATCTACCGCGAGATCGAGATGCCGACCATGGAAGTGCTGCACAAGATCGAGCGCAATGGCGTGCTGATCGACAGCGCACTGCTCGACGTGCAATCGGGCGAACTGGGCAAGCGCATGATGGAGCTCGAGCAGCAGGCGTATGAAGCGGCCGGCGGCCCGTTCAACCTGGGGTCGCCCAAGCAGATTGGCGAGATCTTCTTCGGCAAGCTCGGCCTGCCGGTGATCAAGAAGACCGCGACCGGCGCGCCGTCGACCGACGAAGAAGTGCTGCAGAAGCTGGCCGAGGATTATCCGCTGCCAAAAATCCTGCTCGAGCACCGCGGCATGTCGAAGCTGAAATCGACCTATACCGACAAGCTGCCCAAGATGGTCAACCCGAACACGGGCCGCGTGCACACCAACTATGCGCAAGCGGTGGCCATCACCGGCCGCCTGTCGTCGAACGAGCCGAACCTGCAGAATATCCCGGTGCGCAATGCCGAAGGCCGCCGCATCCGCGAGGCCTTCATCGCGGCGCCCGGCCACGTGATCGTCTCGGCCGACTATTCGCAGATCGAGCTGCGCATCATGGCGCATATCTCGGGCGACGCCGCGATGCTGAAAGCCTTCGCCGATGGCGAGGACATCCACCGCGCCACCGCCGCCGAGATCTTCGGCATTCCTCCGGCTGATGTGCAAAGTGAACAGCGGCGCTATGCCAAGGTGATTAACTTCGGCCTGATCTACGGCATGAGCGCCTTCGGCCTGGCTGCCAATCTTGGCATCGAACGTTCTGCGGCGGCCAGCTACATCGAACGCTATTTCGCGCGCTTCTCGGGCGTGAAGCAGTATATGGACAATACGCGCCTCGAAGCGAAGGCGCGCGGCTACGTCGAGACCGTGTTCGGCCGCCGCCTGTGGCTGCCCGAGATCAATTCGCCGAACGGTCCGCGCCGCGCCGGCGCCGAACGCGCGGCGATCAATGCGCCGATGCAGGGCACGGCGGCTGACCTGATCAAGCTGGCGATGATCGCGGTGCAGGGTTGGCTGGAGGCTGACAAATTGGGCACGCGCATGATCATGCAGGTGCACGATGAGCTGGTGCTTGAGGTGCCGGAGGGCGAGCTGGAGCTGGTGCGGGTCAAGCTGCCGGAGCTGATGGCGGGCGTGGCGAAGCTGAATGTGCCGCTGCTGGCAGAGACGGGCATTGGCAAGAACTGGGACGAGGCGCATTGAGCGTAGGGTGGACGGCGATGCCGTCCACGCGCTCGACCAGGGCGGCGAGCAGGATGTAGTTCGAACACGGTCTCGCCGTCGCACAGGACCGCGGCGCTGAAGCCCGGGCCGTCCGGCGGCAGGGCCGCTTGCCAATGCTTGAAATGATCGACCAGCTTGTGCACGGGGTCCCCTGCCTTGTTCAGATGGACAAGGCAGGGGCGCCGGTGGAACACCACCGGCGCGAATTGCCTGCGGCAGCCGCCCGGTCTAGAACGACGCGCGCAGCGTCGCGGACGCGGTGCGCGGCTCCGCATAATGCAGGCCGTTATAGAAACCAACCCGGTTGTAGTAGATCTTGTCGAACACGTTGTTCACATTGACGCTGGCCGTCAGGTGCTCGTTGATACGGTAGCTTGCCATCAGGTTGGTGAGCCAGATCGAGCCCTGCTCGATGCGCGCCAGCGAGGTAATCGGCGTGCCGCTGGCATTGAAGCTGCCGGTCGGCTTTTGCGCCGTGTTCCACAGGCTGCTCTGCCAGTTGACGCCACCACCGACCGAGTAGCGCCCGTTGTCGCCGAAGCGGTAGCTGGTAAACACGCGCAGCAGGTTGCGCGGGATGACCGGATTGAGCGGGGCGCCCAGGGCGTTGCGCGAGCGGGTATGGCTGTAGCCGGCCGACAGGTTCCAGTGGCGGACGATCTGGCCCGAGGCCTCCACTTCGACGCCGTCGTTTACATTGCCCTTGCCGGTGCTGCGGTAGGCCTGGGCCGCGCCGGGCAGGGAATTGGGCGGCACGCTGTCGTCGATTTCGGCCACATTGTCCTTCTTGCTGCGGAACACCGCCGCCGAGAAGTTCATGCGCCGGTCGAACAGCTCGGCCTTCACGCCGGCCTCGATACTATTGCCCTCGACCGGGTCCAGCGGCTCGTTGTTCGCATCGCGGAAGTTCTGCGGCTGGAAGATGCTGGTGTACGAGGTATAGGCGGTCCATTGCTGGTTCAGGTCGAACAGCAGGCCGACATAGGGCGTGACGATATCGTCGTTGGTATAACCGGTGGTGGAGGTAACCGCGCCGGCTGCGCTGAAGTTGCGGGTGCGGGTCGTGTACTTGCCATGGCGCGCGCCGACCACCGCTTTCAATGCATCCGACAGGTTCAGGCGGGTGGCGACGAAGGCCGCCTTCTGGTCGACATTGTTGATGCTGGTCGGGGGCCCGCCCATCGTGCTCGGGAACTCGGGCACGTCGCCGGTCCAGGTCTGCCAGTTCGGGATCACGCCATAGCCGGCCGGTACCGCGCCGATCGTGACGCGCGGCGAGATGGTCTCGCGGTCGGCCTTGCCCCAGCCGAAGACCAGGTCATGGCGGCGCCCGAACAGGTCGAACTTGCCGTCGATGTTCAGCTCGAGCACATCCATGCTGTCCTCGGCCGGGAAGCGGCCGTTGGCGACCGTGATGCCGCTGCCGTCGGGGCGCGGGTAGCCGCCAAAGCCGAAGTACAGGCTGCCGTCCTGCACGCGGTCGGCCGTGGTCCAGCCGGCGCGCAGGCGCCAGTCGCTGTTGATGCGGTGTTCGAGCGTGGCGAAGGTCTTCTTCTCGTCCATATTCCACGAGGCCCAGGGCGTGGACAGGTTCAGGTCATGCGGCATATTGGCCAGCGAACCATCGGCGTTCCAGTAGGGGACGGTGCCCCAGGTAGAACCGCGCGGATCGGACTTCTGGCGCTCGTAGCCGAGCGCCACCGTGGTGGCGGAACCCAGGTCGGCCTCGAGGATGCCGTACAGGGCGCCCAGGTCCTGCTCGTACAGCCGGCGGAACGACTTGGCTTCCTGCTTGGCGGTGACGAAGCGGCCGCGCAGCTTGCCTTCGTAGGCGATCGGACCCGATACATCGACTTCGGCGCGGCGCAGGTCATGGGTGCCGATGCGCACCGCCGCATTGCCCTGGAAGGTCCTGGTGGGCCGCTTGCGCACCTGGTTGATGGTGGCCGACGGATCGCCGGCGCCGGTGGTGAGCCCGGTCGCGCCGCGTACCACTTCGATACGGTCGTAGACCACGTTGTCGCCATTGGCCTTGAGCGTGCTGCCGAACAGGTTCAGCATGCCGTCGACCTGGAAGTTGTTGACCGCATAGCCGCGCGCGTTATAGGTGACCCGTTCGGTGTCGTTGTAGTTGACGTAGATGCCGGTCACCTGCTGCATGGTCTCGGACAGCGTCTGCAGCCCTTGTTCTTCCATCCGCTCGCGCGTCATGATCGACAGCGATTGCGGGGTCTCGCGCGGCGTCAGGTTCAGGCGCGCGCCGGTTGCCAGCGGACCGGTGGTCGTGTACGAGCCGCTGCCTTCGGTGGTGGCATCGCGGGCGCCGGTGATTTTCACCTCGGGGACGGCCGATGGCACCTCGGGCGCTTCCTCGGCCATGGCGTGCCAGGCGGGCAGGATGCCGAGGATGGCGGCGGCGAGGGTGCGCAGGGTGAATGTACGAGCGGTGCTGCGGGAGTGACTGGTCATGAGTGAAGGTTTTTTGATGTGGAAAGCGGATGCCGACCGTTTCGGCGTGCGCCAGGCACGCCATGAAACAATCATTATTTTATAAATGAGAATTATAATGCGAATCATTCGCATTACCGAAATATTCGTCGTGCATGTGTGTCATTCCGACCACGAACTGGGCTCATCTGTGTGCGCGTGCAGAGGCCTGTGGCGATGCTAGACTTGCAAGCCTGTCCAACTTGTTCAAAAGGGATGACCATGAAAGATCTCGTCAACGACGGCAACAGCCTGCTCGGCCCCAGCGCTTATGACGACGGCGTCAAGCGCCGTGACTTTTTGAAGGCGGCGGTCGGCACCGGCTTCGCCGCGGCCGCGCTGCCGGTGGTCGCGCAGACCCAGGTCCAGACCGATACCGAAGGCCTGGACGCCGCCGAAAGCATCCTCGTCATCGAGGGCCAGGACGTGCCGGTCTATCGCGCCCAGCCGCGCGGCAAGACCAATGTGCCGGTGATCCTGGTGATTTCCGAGATCTTCGGCGTGCACGAGCACATCAAGGACGTGGCGCGCCGCTTCGCCAAGCAGGGGTATATGGCGATCGCGCCCGACCTGTTCGTGCGCCAGGGCGATGCGACCGCGGCCGCCCCCGCCGCCGACCTGATCAAGAACATCGTGTCGAAGACGCCGGACGCGCAAGTCATGTCCGACCTCGACACCGTGGTGGCATGGGCCAAGCAGCGCGGCGGCGATACCACCAAGCTGGGCATCACCGGTTTCTGCTGGGGCGGGCGCATCACCTGGCTGTACGCGGCGCACAACCTGGACGTCAAGGCCGGCGTGGCCTGGTACGGCCGCCTGGTGGGCGAGTCGACCGCAATGACGCCCAAGCACCCGATCGACCTCGCCCAGAACCTCAAGGTGCCGGTGCTGGGCCTGTACGGCGCCAAGGACACCGGCATCCCGCTGGACACGGTCACGCGCATGCAGGCCGCTCTCGACAAGGGCAACAGCCGCTCGACCATCCACGTGTATCCGGAGTCGGGCCACGCCTTCCACGCCGATTACCGCCCGATGTACAACGAGGCAGACGCCAAGGATGGCTGGAACCGCGCGCTGGCCTGGTTCCGCAAGAACGGCGTCGCCTGAAGCTTGTCACTTAAGGGACTTGGACGACCGCGGGCCGGGGACGGTACAATGCCCGGTTTGCGGATCGTCGCAAGAACAGAACAAGAGGCTTTCAAATCGACCCGCTTTTCGACCCGACCCTGAGTTCCATCCTGCTGGCGACCGTGATCGCCGGCGTCGTCAGCATTTCCGGGGCTGCCCTTTTCTCGTTTGCCCTGCTGTCGAAAGTGGTCGAGAAGATGGTCAGCCTGTCGGTCGGCATCATGCTGGCGACGTCGCTGCTGCACGCGCTGCCAGAGGCTTTTGAATCGGGCGCCGACATCAAGAGCCTGTTCGCCACGCTGTTGGCGGGCCTGCTGGCGTTCTTCCTGCTTGAAAAAGTGGCGCTGCTGCGCCATTCGCATCACCATGAGGGCGATGGGCATCACCACGCCCATGGTCACGATGCGCGTGAGGCCGGCAAGTCGGGCTGGATGATCCTGATCGGCGACGGCATGCATAATTTCACCGACGGCATCCTGATCGCGGCGGCCTTCCTGGCTGACCCGGAAGTGGGCATCGTGACCGCGCTGGCCATCGTCGCCCACGAGATCCCGCAAGAGATCGGCGACTTCATCGTGCTGCTCAACGCCGGTTTCTCGCGCCTGCGCGCGTATGTGTTCAACCTGCTGTGCAGCCTGCTGGCGGTGGCGGGTGGGCTGTTGGGGTACTACACGCTGGACAAGGCCAGCGGGCTGATTCCCTACGTGCTGGTGTTTGCGTCGTCGGGCTTCATCTATATCGCGGTGAGCGATTTGATGCCACAGATGCAGCGTCGGGCGACCTTGAAGGAGACGGTGCCGCAGGTGGTGTTGATCGGGTTGGGTGTGGCGATCGTGGTGGCGCTGCACGCGTTTTGAGGTGGGGCTGCGGAGATGACTTAGGTTCCCGCCTTCGCGGGAACGACGTGCGCCGGCTGCCTACTACGTTAATCGTCGTTAGCCAGCAGCCGACGAACCGTCGTTCCCGCGAAGTGATGTGACCCCTTGAAGTGAGACTCCACTTCGAGGGGTCTTATGAAGTACGACGAGCAATTTAAATTTTCAGCCATTGAGGCCTACTTGGTCGGGCCAGCAGGCTTCACGAAAGTAGCGCAACAG
>Ga0265798_10000287_pt1 | contig 90754 bp, 61 predicted proteins | sample P3T30metagenome_FD_192430 | JGI IMG/M metagenome (GOLD analysis project Ga0265798, IMG submission 192430) | Plant litter microbial communities from East Loma Ridge, Irvine, California - P3 T30 | ecosystem: Environmental > Terrestrial > Plant litter > Unclassified | place: USA: California... | reverse complement strand
GAAAGACAGCTGTATCGCTAGTTTGTGCGCCCAATTTGAGCGCTGTTATCCTCACGCAAACTCCTCGCCTGACTTTTGCAACAGCCACGGGCGTTATGTAAAACTAGGAAGTGGCGTGTAGCAGGTGGGGCCCTGCGTAATCAGACTTTCGGTCGGTGGCGGCTAGTTGCTTGCTGCTGCCCGCCCTCACGTATGCCCAGTTCGGGGTGCGCGTCGGCGCTACTAGCACCTCGTTCCACCCCTCCAATCCCCGTGCCGACCCCTCGGCCACCACGGGCTGGCGGGTGGGCTACCACCTCGGGGTTTTCTACGAGCTACCGCTTGCCCACCGGCTCTCCCTCGTCCCAGAGCTGAGCTATAGCCGCGAGAACTTAGATTTGAATGCCTCTGACTACCGCTCCCTAGCCACGGCCTATGCCGGTAGCTATCGACTCACCCGCTCTTATCTCAACCTACCCCTGCTGCTGCGTGCGACAGCGGGCCGCTGGTATGTAGAAGCCGGGCCCCAAGCCGCCTACCTCGTAGGTGGACGTGAGGCCGGGCACGAATACCATTTCAATGGAGGTGCCTCGTATACGCAGCAGGTTGACCGCGCCGACATCGCTCGCTATCAGCGCTTTGATGTGGGCATAGGGGTAGGAGTCGGCGTCAAGCTGCTGGCCGGCTGGGGCCTGAGCCTGCGCGCGTACCAGGGGCTGCGCTCGCAGGCGCTGGACGCGCCAGCGGAAGCGGCTTACACAGGTCAACTGCTACGCCGCACGCTCCAGGCTTCCTTGAGCTATCAACTCAAGCCCGCCTCCTAAGAGCAGCCAGTCCCCGTCAGCTCCTGCGCTACTTTTTATGTGTTGTAGTCGGTCGTGTCTGTTGCAGAACTCAGCCGAGGACCTCGAGTAGGGCCACTGGCGACTAAATGGGGCCTGCCCTCTGGCGATAACGCTGCTTTTTACGGGCTTCTGTACTAGCTGCGGCTGCTTGTTGACCGAGCCTGACAGTTCTGCAACAGACATGGTCGTTTAAGTAATGTGACAAGCTCAGCTATAGTCATTAGTTGAACGTTCCTTTGTAAAACGTCTGAAGTTGGGCTCAATAACTTCTTCTGTCTATCTACTGCTGCATGAAATGGCTTTTTCTAGCACTCGGGCTGCGGCCCGCAGTAGCAGCTGCGCAGCAGCCTTTCACTTATACTATTACTGGGCACCTCGGCCCACTACCTCCAACGAGCCTAGTGTACCTGCGTCAGAATGGACACATACTCGATTCGGCCCGCGTACGCCAGGGGCGGTTTGTGTTACGGGGCACCAGCTCTCACCCGCAATTAGTACAATTGCTATTGACGGCCGAGGGCGTACTGCCGCTCAAGTACCGTACCACTACGCAACTTCCCCTTGATTTTCGAGCTCTATTTCTCGAAGCCACGCCTATGGAGCTCACCAGCCCCACGGGCCTGCGGCAGGCCAAGTTGGTGGCTGGGCCCGTCAATCAGGACTACTCCCTCTTCACTTCTCAGTGGCAGGCCCTGCAAGACCAATGGCATGGCGAGTGGAAGCCGGGCGATGGGGTTCGGCTCGAAACGCTCGCCAGTTACCAGCGCGAGCGGCCACACTATCAACGCTTGCTCACGCGTTTTATCCAACAGCATCCCGCTTCCTGGGTCAGTCTCGGGTTGCTGGAGCAGCGGTGGCTAGGCCCGGCTCAGTATGACCAAGTAGCCCCGCTCTACGCTGGGCTCAGTCCATCACTGCGCACTAGCGTCCCGGGACGTATTTATGGGCAACTCGTCGATAGTCTGCGTACGGTTGCCTTGGGCGCCACCGCTCCTGATCTGACATTTACCACGCCTAGCGGCAAGCGCGTGTCGGTGCGGGACTACCGGGGCCAGTACCTGTTACTGCTTTTCTGGTCCTCACAGTGCGCGTGTGGATTCGAGTTGAAACCCACACAGCAAGTATACCAACGCTACACTGGGCGCCCCTTAACCCTACTTCAGGTATCAGTAGACGACCAGGCTCATCGCAAGCAGTGGTTGCGTGCGGTGGCCGACTATTAACTACTTGGTATCCAGGCCTCTGACCTGCAAGGTCCGCACGGACAAGCAGCGCAGCGCTATCGGCTTGATTCGCCATTGCAGAACTTTTTACTCGACCCGAGTGGTCGCATCCTGGCTGTCAACCTATATGGCGAGGAGTTGACCACCGCGCTGACCAACTATCTACCGGCCACGCGCGCCGCAGCCAAGGGAATCGCTAAGTAGGAGTAGGAAATAACAATGTAGAAAGAGGCAACGCTAACTCCTCTGAGCTAGCTTTCCTTAGAAAAATCAATTAACGTAATCTAGGTGGCTGTTGCAAAACTCGAATGCTAGCTAAGAAGCCCCGTCACGTTAGAAAGTGAGTTCCAGTAGGGTCTGCTTTAGGTCGATTTCTGCCCGGCAAGGCTGCCACTAGCAACTAGTGGCAGCACCCTGGCGAGTTCTGCAACAGCCACCTAGCATACCGGACAAACCTGGAAAAAGTGATGATTGCGGCCCATGCTTCGGAGTGCCCAGGGTGGTAGTCAAGCGCGAGGCTGCCGCGCGAACACCTGTTACTAGCAATGGCTAAGCTCCTTTTTTTCCTCGTTAGACAACGCTTTGGGCGGCAGCCGCATCTACGAGCTACTGACTTACTCCTCTTGAGCGAGCCAAGTGTAGCATGATAAATCGACTTGTAGGACTGGTAGTCGTCATCTGGTGGGTCGTGATGACGCCCAGTTGGGCCCAAACCCGGGTACTGAAGGGGCGCGTTCTCGACCAAGTGACGCAACGGCCCGTGCCCTTTGCCACCGTGGGCGTGCCACAGCAACCCCTGGGCACAGCCGCCAACGAAGAGGGGGAGCTTCCGGCTCGTGCTGCCCGACACGGCCAGCCCGGCGGCCGTCGTCGTGAGTAGTGTCGGTTACGAGGCGGCAACTATGCCCCTCGCCGCGTGGCCTGCGGGCCCGCAAACCATCCGCCTACACCCCACCCGCGTAGCGCTCAGCGAAGTCGTCGTACGCGGGGGCAAGGTCAAGACTAAAACGTTCGGACGCACGGGAGCTTCCACCTTCATGGTGGCTCGCATGTACACCGAGCCGGATTTGGTCAGTGATGAACTCGCCAAAGAGCAGGGCACTCTCGTAGCAGTGGACCCTTATTGCGTGCTGCGGGACGTCAATTTCTTTGTGGCCTTCAACCGCTTCCGCGCCGTCACCTTTCGCCTGCAACTCTACAGCGTCCGCCAGGGGCTGCCGGACCGGCCCTTGCTGCGGCGCAACGTCTTCGTCGACGTCACCCAGCCCCGGGGCTGGGTGAGGGTGGACCTGCAAGCAGATTCGCTCGTGCTGCGCGGGCTGCCGGAAGTGGCTGTCACCTTGCAGTGGGTGCACAGCGAGGCGTCGGAAGGCAGTCAGAAAGCCTTCGGCATCGCGGCCGTGCCCACGCCCGGCCATAGCATTCTGTTTCGCGACAAAAGCCAGGCCCCCTGGCGGGCCGTCAAGCCTGGCAACCTGAGCGTGTACCTCACGGCCGACTCGTACCAGGAGCCCAACAAAGGCACGTCACCGTCGAGCTTGCCTCCCGAAGCGGCGGGCGATGACCTCTCTCAGCAAGCCATTGACCGCGTGTTGGGCCAGGGGGGCACGCGGCCCCGTTCCACACACCACTATGGCGACAGCGCGGCAGTGGGGCACTACGTGTCGGTGGCCGGTGCCCGCCTCTACTACGAAGAATATGGCCAGGGCCCGCCGCTGCTGCTCTTGCACGGCAACGGGCAGTCCATCCAGGCCTTCAGCCAACAGATTGGCTCCCTGGCCCAGCACTTCCACGTGCTTGCGGTGGACACCCGCGCCCAAGGCAAGAGCCCCGATGCCACCGCGGGGCCGTTGTCGTATCGCCTCTTTGCCGAGGATGTGCGCCAGTTGCTCGATTCGCTGCACTTGCGGCACGTGGCCCTGCTGGGCTGGAGTGATGGGGGCAACACGGCCCTGGAGCTGGCCCTGCGCTACCCAGCATACGTCAGCCGCCTCGTCGTGATGGGGGCCAACCTTTTCCCCACCGACCAGGCCCTAGACCCGGCCCTGCTGACCATCCTGCGCCAACAACTGCCCTTGCTACAGGCGCAAGCGGACCCGGCCGCGCGCCAGCAAGCGCGCCTTTATGAGCTGCTGCTCACCGAGCCGCAACTGACTTTTGCCGAGTTGGCGCGCCTGCAAGCCCCCGTGCTGGTGCTGGCCGGCGAGCACGATTTGGTGCTCGAGGCGCATACGAGGGCCATTGCCGCCCACCTGCCGCACGCGAGCTGCTTTGTTTTCCCCGGCGCCTCGCACAACGCCCCCTGGGAAATACCAACAGCGTTCAACCAGCGGGTAATTAACTTTCTAACCAGCAAGCAGTAGCTGGTTTTACAGCCCGTAAAAGACCGGCTACAGGCTGTAAACTAGTTCAACTAGTGGCAGATAGCAGATAGGCCTTGCGAACGACCTGCTAGAGTGGGCATTTAGTGAAGCACAAGCAACACCCATCCTTTCTGAGCAACGCTTACCTTTTCAGGTATTACAGTGGTAGCTACTTATTTCGTCAAGGTTGAGAAATATTGCTGACCGGTGGTGTACCTAGGCGACGATGACGCTCAGGGCGTGAACTCCCACAGCTCCCGGGAGCCGCCGTTGTAGGCAATGCCCGACACCACATACGCCTTGCCGTTCAGCACGAAGCTGCGGGCCCCGTAGTAGACATTGCCGGGAAAATCGGCTTTGCGACGCCACGTGTTCTGCGCCGGATCATACTCGTAGAGCTGCCGACTATAGTTGAGACCGAAGTAGCCTTTACTGCCCACGGCAAAGGCCATCCCGCGCTCCCCATATTGGGGTACGGGGGCTTTTTGCGTCCATGCATCGGTGGCGGGATTATACTCCCAAAAGCTATCGGCGAGCTTGCCGCCGCCATCCGTGCCGCCGGCCACATAACCCTTCGGGCCGATGGCAAACCCCACGGCCAAGTAACGCCTTGTGCCGGGAAAGCGCTGTTTCGGGGTCCACCGATTCGTAGTGGGATCATACTCGAGCAGGCCATCACTCCAGGGATTAGCAGCCGAGAAGAGGTAGCCCTTGCCGTTAGCGGCAAAGGCCACATAGTCTTCGGCCTCCACGTCGCCGGGCGCGAGCCCCGTTTGCGGCGTCCACCGGTTGCTAGTGGCATCGTAGGCATAGAAGTCTCCGAAGTAGGGCGGATAGTCTTGCCGCCCAAAGCCCACGTAGCCTCTCGTACCGATCGCAAACCCTAAGGCGTAGCGGCGCGGGGCGCCGGGGAAGTCGGCTTGTTTTTGCCAGCGATTCAGGGCAGGATCGTAGGTCCACAGCTCTTGGGAGCCGCGATTGCCGCCCGTGCTCAGGTACCCCTTTGCCCCTAGGGCAAACGCCACCGGCGTGTCCAAGCTGACGGGCACATCCGCCCGTCGCCTCCAGCGCCCCGTGACCACCGTGAAGGGCTGGGTGCTGGTGGCACTCTGTGCGTACACCCGCACTGTCAGCACGCCAGACGTGGCGCCCGCGGGGACGCGCACCTGGAGCGTGTCCCCGCGGACGGCAAAGGCGGGCGCCTCCTGCCTCTGAAACGACACCACATTGTTCTTGGCCGTGCGGCTGAACTGCGTGCCCAGAATATGGACGACGGCCCCCACCGTATCGGCTTCGTGATAGAAGCCCAGGATAGAGGGGGCCGCCAAGTTCTCGACCGGGTCTTTTTGACAACCAAACAAGGCACTCGCTCCTACGAGCAGGATAAGCTGACGCATTATATAACAAGCTAATTAAATAGTACTCAAAAATAACAGGCCTTCTATTTAACATAAAAAAACGTTATTGGACAAGCGCTTTGACACCTTTCTTGTCATGCTGAATCAGCTTACTAGGTCAATTTTATGGAAATAAGTAGCATCGACCAAGAAATAACGGACTTTGATTGGTATGCGGTAGACCTCAACGGCTATCTCGTGCAATTTTCCTTTGGTGGCGGTATCCTTCCTAGTTCGGTGGCAGCTTCGAGCGAAGCGCTGGCCCAACTCACCCACTATTTTCTCACCTTATCCACGGTAACCACCGCGGCGCACCTCAATCCGGACTTGTCCGTGCTAGTACCCCACACACGGAATGAGGATGCGGCTGCCCTCTACGCCTACCGCAGTATTAACTACGCGAAAAGCGGGCTGTTTGCTTTCGACAAGACGGACTTGACTCATCAGGATAGTAGGTATCATTTGGTTGCTTCCCCTGCTAAGCCACTAACGCTTGCGGAGCTGCCACCAGAAATTGGCGCGTTGGTTTCGCGTACGCGGTTGCCGTGGGCGATAAGCGGTAGCTCTACGCTAGACGCAAACGATATTGAGTAAGGGCAAATAGCTCCTTCGTAAAATTTCACAAGCCTTAAACGAACGATTAAAGCATGTGAAGGCCCTCTTAGTGGCAGGAACCCAACCAGCTTTGGGATTTACTCAGCAGATGTGACGATAAGGAGGCCTTTATTGGACTAATTAGTTATGATAACCAATTATTTGCAAATATTGATGGCAATGATATACTGCTTTAATGCTGGCTTTAAAGTAGCGCTTTATGAGTGTTAGGCTGTGGCTATAGCATGACCGTCACTGTGACTCACACAAATTGCCTAAGCCCTCGACACTGCTGAGTTAGCTAGCTATTAAAATAGTAGTTGAAAAACCTCAAAAAACGGCGTTTTGGCGCTTTTTATTAGGTCCCTTTTTGAGAAATTAACTTCGTTGCTTAAGTAAGTTGAAGCGAAGTCCGGATAATTAGTATTAAACAAGTAGACCCTACTTGTTGGGTCTACTTAACTGCTACGTGCTACCTAAGGTAGTTTCAGAGTGACACGCACATTAATGAGGTGTATGGCAGGTATTTTAGAACTAGAAAGCTGCCATTATTTCTGGTGACTTCCTATATTCACTCCCCACTGTGCTCGTTCCGGCGCAAGGCAGCAAGCGGCATCATTACCTTGCTTAGTAGGAGCTACCCTCGTTACTTAGCATGACGTTCAATTTCTTTGCGACGCCCAATTTTGACTTTATCACCCAGTTCGCGCAGCACCTGCAGGTGCCGGTGCACCACGACCAGGTCACACTACCCGAGCACCTAGGCCAAGGCTACGTGCGCAAGTTGCTGTTTGGGGCCGACTTCAAGCTCACCATTCATCGGTACGTGCTGCGCGAAGACTTGCTTATCAAGCGCCAAGCATTCGGTGGGGGTAGCGACCAGATTACTATCTTCTTCTACAACAACGAGCAGCCGCTGGACATTGCCTACACTAACCATGCGCAGGTCCGTTTTTCGCAGCGCGATGAGTCAGCTGTTCAGCTGACTTCTAATGATTTAAGTTCTACTATCTGCTTTCCCGCGCACCACGCCGTGCATTACCTAGTGGTAGCCATCAAAGCACCCCGCCTGAAGGCGTTGCTGGCAGGTAGTGAGTCCCATGCGGTGCTGAGTACCCTGACGGAAGCGGACAACTCGTTTCTGTTTTTCGAGCGGATGACGGCCGAAGCCAAGCTGTTGCTCAAGCACATTACGGAAGTAAACCAGCAGGACAGCCTCAGCCATTTCTATACCCAGGTGAAGGTGCAGGAGCTACTGTACCTGGTGTTTCGGCAGCTGGTGCTGCGCGAGTCTGCCCCGCACCAGCCCATCAACAGCGCCGACGCGGAGCGGCTGCTACAGGTGCACAATCAGCTGCTCAGCGACCTTAGCACGCCGCCCGTATTGCGCGAACTGGCCCAGCAGGCGGCCATGAGCGAAACTAAGCTCAAGCAACTCTTCAAGCAGACCTTCGGCAGTTCGGTGTACACCTACTACCAGCAGGCCCGCATGAAGGAAGCGGCTTTTTTGCTGAAACAGGGCCAGCACTCGGTGGCCGAAGTGGGCTACGAACTGGGCTTTTCCAACCTGAGCCATTTCAGCCGGCTGTTTGAGAAGCATTACGGCCTCAATCCTAAGCGCTACGCGCAGTCCTAGGAGGTATTATCCGAGGTAGTTGGGCGGAAACACCTGCTGCCCGTACGCCTGAGCCAGCGCTTGAATGCGCTGGATAGCTGCCGCGTCGAGTACCGGTGGTGGCAGAAACTCGCCGGGGGCGACGGGCTGGCTAATTTCCTGGAAGAATTCCTCCAAACCTGCTGGCACCACCGTGCACAGCAGCCGGGCCGGCTGCGTGCTTTTGTTTTTGAAGCCGTGCACCACGCCCCCCTTGGGGATACGGATAAACGAGCCGGCGGTGGCCGTGTACGTGCCAGTCTCCGATTTGACTTCCACTTCGCCCGCTATCACGAAGAAGGTTTCCTCGATGTCGGCGTGGGCGTGCGGGCCGGGGCCACCGCCGGGCGGCACCAGCATGTCGATGGTGGCGTAGGTGCCGGCTGTGTCTTTGCCGCCGGCCAGAATGCGGTAGTTGCTGCCCATAACGGCCAGCGTTTCGCCCTGCTCGGGCCCTAGGGTAACGGGAGACTGCTTGTGCGTTTCCATATGAATGAGTAAAAGTGTGGGGCAAAGGTGAGGGGGCCGCGGCCCTTGGCACTACTCCAAAAAGGCGCAAAATCAGTCCAATGCGACAGCCTGGTTTAGTTGCCCGATAGAGCTGATTTTCTGCCTTTTTGGAGTAGTGGCAGGGGCCTCAGGCCGCCCACCTTTGCCAAGCGATTTGAGACCCGCGGTAGCCTGAGCCAGAACCTAGAGCCTAGGGGTGACCTCGTGGCAACGACGCTGGCCGCCTCGCTCAAAAGTCGCCTATTTCTACCTCACATTTTCACTTACCCAACGCCATGCGTAAAGTACTGTATAACCGATTTGGTGACGAACAAGTCCTGGAGGTGCAAGAGCAGCCGACCCCTACCATCGCCAAGAATCAGCTGCTGATTCAAGTAAAAGCGACTTCCATTAACCCCCTGGATTGGAAGATTTACCGGGGCGAGATGAAGCTCTTGTCGGGGTCAAAGCTGCCCAAGGGCGTCGGCATCGACTTTGCGGGCGTCGTTGCCCAGGTGGGCCCTGGCGTCACACGCTTCCGGGTGGGCGACGCTGTATTCGGCCTGTTGGATGTTTTCAAAGGTGGGGCCTTGGCCGACTATGTCGTTGTTACGGAGGCAGCTATTGCGCCTAAGCCAGCTGCTATTTCGTTTGACCAGGCAGCGTCCCTGCCGGTAGCTGGACTGGCTGCTTTACAGATTGTTGACCAGTTGGCCGCCATCGGCCGGGGCCACGAGGTATTGATAAACGGGGCGACCGGGGGCGTGGGCATGTTTGCCATCCAGCTGGCTAAAAAACGCGGCGCTCGGGTCACGGCAGTGGTCGGCCCAGCGGGCGTGCAACGGGCCACTCAGCTGGGGGCGGATGTGGTCATTGACTACACCAAGCAAGATATCTGCCAGTTGACGCAGCAGTTTGACGCTCTTATTGACCTGTCGGACAAGCTTACCTTCAAAGCGGCCAAGAAGCTACTGAAGCCTAAGGCCACGTTTGTTAATACGCTGCCTTCGCCGCAAAGCCTTGTTCTGTCGTTTTTTCACAACCTCTTCTCATCCAGAAAGCGCAAGATTCTCATTCTGAAGCCCTCGGCGGCGGGCCTCACCACCATAGCAAGCTTCGCTCAGGACGGGCTGCAAATTCCGGTGGAGCAGGTATATGACCTAGCCAACGTCCGGCAGGCCTACCAGGAGACCAGCCAGGGTAAGGTGAAAGGCAAAGCCGTGGTGGTGCTTGGCTGAGAGCAGCAACCAGCTAGGTCCGGCGCCTAGAACGCAGCGGAGCGAGACTGCCAAGCTACAGTCAGCTGCTACACAGCCTCCTGGCTATCTCAGCCTCTGCGTTATATTCGCTACCTGCCGCTGAATATACTCCTAGCTCGTCCAGTCATTCTTGTTACGCTCGTTCCCCTCAATACTTGTTGGCCTGCTCGGGCATGGCAGCAGGCGTTACTCCTGCTTTCGCGGCATCTGGTGCTGGGTTCTGCTGACTTGCCTCTTGGGTACGGCCCAGGCCGCTGTGGCTCAGCCTGCTCTACCGAGTGAGTTCCGCTTCGAGCATCTTAGTGTGGATGAGGGCCTCGCGCATAGTGACGCCACGGCCGTCACGCAGGATAAGACCGGTTTTATTTGGGTGGGCACCAACCACGGCCTAGACCGCTACGATGGCTATGAACTTAAGCCTTATGCCCTGCCAGTAAACGCACTAAATGGATTGTCGGCCAATCGCATCCGAACACTATACTCCGACCGGGCAGGTCAGCTTTGGGTGGGTACCGAGCGCGCCGGCCTAAGTTTTTACGACGCCAGCCATGACCGTTTTCGGAGCCTGGCCGCGCAGCCGGTGTCGCCGCCTGAACGGCGCCTGCTGCGCCAGTTGGCGCAGGCAGATGTGTCATCGCTGGTGTCCGACACGCGGGGCCGGCTTTGGGTGGGCACCAACCAAGGGTTATTTGTGCTAACCCTCGGGCCGGACCACCAGCAGGTGCAGAGCTTGACACTTATTCCCCCAGCGACAGCGCCAAGGCAGGCATTTACTGTGAGCGCCTTGGCCATTGACCAGCAAGGCAACCTCTGGGTAGGTGCGTACAACGTGGGCCTACAGATAGTGGATGCCACTGCGGCCCGGCCGGCGGCCCACGCTACCCCCATTGCCACGGCCAGCGTACGGGCTCTGCACCTAGACCGCCGGGGTGACCTGTGGGTGGGTACCAACCATACGGTACTGTGGGTGCACGGCGCGGCGGGTCGCCGCCCGGAAGAGTTGACGGCCACAGCCTTGCCGCAGCGGCTGCCGTTTTTGCAATCGCTGCATCTTGACTCGTTTAACCGCCTGTGGGTGGGCACTATCTATGGGCTTTACGTGTGGGAGCCCGGGCCGCCGGCCGCCAACTACCCACCTCTGCAGCCTACCCCACCGCACCGCTTTCTGCCTAGTGATGGGGAAACGCATAGCCTCAATGCTGAGCAGGTCTACCAGATTTTTGAGGACCGCAACCAGCTGCTGTGGCTGTGCGCGGCAGCTGGGGGACTTAATTGGGTAAATCTTCGGCAGAAGCCTTTTGGACGCATTCGCCAGCAGTTGTTGGGCCAAGCTATGCTGCCCAATAACTATGTCAACGCCATATATAAAGAGGAAGCGCGCAACTTACTCTGGTACGGCACGCGTAATGGGGCTGCGTGTTACGACTTGACAACTAGGCAGTTTCGTTACTACTTCAACCAGCAGCCCGACGCTTCGGAGGGCAACGTGTTATCCATTTTTCAAAGCTCTAACGGGACGCTGTGGTTTGGCACCCGCGGCAATGGCCTCATGGCACTTACCCGCCTCCATGGCCAAGACCACTGGACAACGTATACGACCGTGGGCAAAGGGGCTCTAGAACTGAGCCAACTTAGTATCGAAAGCATCGCCGAAGACCGGTACGGCACGCTCTGGCTAGGAACTCGCGAGGGGGGGCTGTACCACCTCACCCAGGATGGAAGGCTGTTGAATGCCTACTCGGCTCCCCACCACCCGCTGCCCACTGCGCAGTTCACGTACCTGCTCTACGACCGCACGAAAGACGTGCTGTGGGCGAGCACCTGCGACGCGGGGCTGCTCAAGCTGCGCGTCACGCTCGATTCGGTGGTCGTAATGCGGCAATTTTCCTATCACTCGCCGCCAGGGCAGCGTCTGCAAGTAAACTACACGTGGCCGTTGCTTTTTGACCGGCAGGGTGCGCTCTGGATTGGTACTATCGGCGGGGGCCTGCACCAGCTTGTGACCGATGCCAAGGGTAGGGAGATGGTACGCTCGTACCAGCCGGAGCTGCCGGAGAGCGAAGTAGAGAGTTTGCTGGCCGACGATGACGGTAATCTCTGGGTGGGGGGAACCGGACTCTACCGTTTCCGGCCCGGCACCGGCCAGTACCTACGCTACGACGTATCGGACGGGTTGCAGAGCAACGCTTTTAAGGTGGGGGCCGCCTACCGGGCGCAAGATGGCACGCTTTACTTCGGTGGTAAAAATGGCATTAGCTACTTTCAGCCGCGGGCTGTGCAGCCTAATCCGTATCCGCCGGTGGTGCAGTTGACCGGCCTGCGCGTGCACAACGAGCCAGTGGGAGTGGGCGCCCAATTACACGGCCGGGTACTGCTGGCGCACGCCCTGGCCGTGCCACAGCAGCTAATTATTAAGGCGTCGGAAAACGATTTCTCGGTTGATTTTGTGGCCCTGAACTTCGCCAGCCCGCAAAAAACTCGCTACGCGTATCAGTTGGAAGGCTACCACCACGGCTGGGTGCAGCCGGCGGCGGGCCAGCGCACCGCCAGCTTTGCCAACCTGCCGCCTGGCCACTACACCCTGCGTGTGAAGGCCAGCAACGGTGAGGGCGTGTGGTCGCGGCAGCCGGCCCTTATGCACTTCACGGTGCTCGCGCCCTGGTACCGCACCGGGTGGGCGTACCTATTGTATGCCCTAGCCACCCTAGGCGCCGTTGCCATTTACCGACGCATCGAGCTAAGGCAGCAGCGCTTGCAGAGCCAGCTGGTGCTAGAGCATTTTCAGGCCGAGAAGGAAAAAGAGTTGACCGACTTGAAGCTCGGCTTTTTCACCAATGTCTCGCACGAGCTGCGCACGCCGCTCACGCTTATCCTAGGGCCCCTGGAAGAGCTGATAACTGGTGCCGGGTCGGGCGAGGTAAAGCGCCAAGACAAGCTGCAACTCATGCACCGGCAGGCGCGCAAGCTGCTAGAATTGGTCAACCAACTACTGGATTTTCGGAAGGTAGAAACGGGCCACGTGCCGCTGCGCGCCAGCTATGATGATGCAATGAGCTTTCTGGCCAGTCTCTACCCCGTATTCCGCCTGCGGGCTGAGGAGAAGGGTATCGACTACGGGCTAGATATTCCGGCCGAGCCGGTGCGGCTGTACTTCGACCGTAGCAAGCTGGAAATTATTCTGACCAACCTGCTGGCCAACGCCTTCACCTACACGCCTGCCCACGGCCGCGTCGAGCTGGCCGCGACAGTTGTCGGCAATCCGGGCGGCGAAGCTGTGTATAGTCAAGAGCAGCTGGTTGGTAATTACCTTAAAATCACCGTTAGCGACACGGGCACCGGTATTCGAGCCAGTGAGTTGGCGCGCATTTTTGACCCCTACTACCAGGCATCGCACACCGCGGCGCGGCGTAGTGGGGGCACGGGCATTGGCTTGTCGCTTGCCAAGCAGTTTGCCGAGCGCCACCAGGGCCGGCTTAGCGTGGTGAGTACAGAAGGGGTGGGCACCACCTTTGAGCTGCGCCTGCCCTTCGGCCGCCAGCACCTGCACCCCGACGACATGCAGCCCGAAAGCCCCGCGGTAGAGCTGGCCAATGATGCACCGGCCTTGGTACCGCCTAGCGAGCCCGACCTAGGAACCCCCACACTAGCGGCCAAGCTACCGAGCCTGCTGCTGGTAGAAGACAACGACGAAGTGCGGCAGTACCTGAGTCAGCTGTTTGAGGACAGCTACAAGGTGCTGACCGCCGAGGACGGCCAGGCGGGCTGGAAGAAAGCCCTAGGTCACTTGCCCGACCTGATTATTTCGGATGTGATGATGCCCCACAGCGATGGCTTAGACCTCTGTCGGCAGCTCAAGCAGCACCCCAAAACCGGGCACATTCCGGTGGTGCTACTCACGGCTCGTACCGCCGCCCTGCACGAGCTAGAGGGCATAGGCGTGGGGGCCGATGACTACGTGAGCAAGCCTTTCAACCCGCAGGTGCTGCAAGCCAAGGTGCAGACGCTGCTGCGCAACCGTCGGCAGCTGCGCGAATATTACCAGCGCCAGATTTTGCTGGAGCCTACCGAAATCGTGGTGGCCGATGCCGACCGGCAGTTTCTGGACGCGGCCATGGCCGCCGTCGAGCGCAACCTCGATAACCCCGAGTTTAGTGTGCAGATGCTGGCGCGCGAAGTGGGCCTGAGCCAGACGCTGTGCTACCGGCGCCTCAAGGGCGTGACGGGCCAGACGGCGGTTGAGTTTATTCGGGATGTGCGCATGAAGCGCGCCGCCCAGCTGCTCGCCCAAACCCAAATGCGCGTCTCGGAAGTTGCCTTCCAAGTGGGCATCGTGGACGAGAAATACTTCCGCAAAACGTTTCAGAAAATCTACGGTGTGGTACCCTCCGAATACATTCGGCAGCACCGGCTCAGCCGGGAGTCATCGGCCTCCGCCAGCTAGCGACCGGCCACGACCTAGGGTAGGGGAAGGGTATGCCTGAGCCGCCTTGGGGTGGATTGGGGCTGACCGCTTACCCTAGGCTGCTGGACCCGCAATTCAGCTTGCCCAGGCGCCGTCGCTGTCTTACTCCTTAGTCAAGTGAGCCCCCGTTTACCGAGGCAACTCTCGGTAAACGGGGGCTCACTTGGCTTACTCCCGGGATGGTTTGCAAAGCGGGACCTAGGCCAGTTCTCCTGCCCTAGAGCTGGCAGTAGGGTAGGCCTTCCACTGGCGACTAAAAGCTGTCCACCTTTTGAAATTTCTATTAAATAACAATAAATCAATATTATAGTGATGGATGCTCAACCGCTGTCATCAAAAATGACCCGGTTTTTATACCTGAAAATACCGGGTCAAGTCAAAAACGGCCCAGTAGTTTTGCAGTGTTCCGAAAGAGCAATTCATGTTATTAGCCTTGACACAATTAGGGGCGGCGCAATGACCTAGGGCGGATAAGACGCTACCGATTTCTAGGTCGAGTTTACGCTGGCAGAGTCACTAGCCACCTGCTTTCTTACTACTGCTGATTACTGACCAGGGCGACCAATTGCGCTGGTCTTAGCCGGTGCGCGTCAGCCGCTCTGCGGCCGAGCAGCCGACACGCCGCGGTCGCATCAGCTCCTACTACTTCTTTCCAAAAGTGCTCGCTGCTTCGCAGCCCGGCGGAGCCGTGCGCGGCTACTGCTTGTGACGAGCTACCTGCTACTGTTTCTCCCACCCAACCTCCTATTTCATGAAGAAGACGATACGCCAAAAAGTACCGGGCCTGTATTTCTCATTATCTTTTGCTCTGCTGCCCGGCGCGGCAGCGGCGGCTGCTACACCTAGGGCGGCCATCTACCAGACGGTGCCTGTAAGCGGCCAGGTAGTAGACCAAAAAGGCGAGCCGCTGCCGGGCGTGAGCGTGCGGGTCAAAAACCAATCTGTCGGCACAGTGACGGACGGCGCGGGTAAGTACTCGCTGAGCTTGCCAGAGGGTAGCACCACGCTAGTCTTTTCCTTCGTGGGGTTTGTGAGCCAGGAGGTGGAAGCCAAGAATGGCGGCAAAGTGGACATCAAACTCAACGAACAGGCTAACTCGCTGGAAGAGGTAGTAGTAGTGGGCTTTGGCACCCAAAAGAAAACTTCGACCACGGCGGCTGTGTCTACGCTGCCCGCCGCCGATGTGGCCCAGAAGCCCGTGGTGAACCTAACCAACTCGCTGGCGGGCCGCGTGGCGGGCGTCATCTCGACCCAAGGCGGCGGCGAGCCGGGCTTCGACGGGGCTAACATCCAGATTCGGGGTGTGGGCACGACGGGCGGCACCCAGCCGCTGTATATCGTGGACAACGTGCCGCGCGACTTTAGCCGGCTCGACCCGAATACCATTGAAACCATCACGGTGCTCAAAGATGCCGCCGCCGTGGCGCCCTACGGCGTGGCCGGCGCCAACGGCGTAGTGCTGGTAACGACCAAGCGGGGCCGTAAAGGACCGCCGCAGCTGTCTTACAACGGCTACGTGGGCATCCAGAACCCGACGCGGCTGCCTAGGTTCGTCAACTCCTACCAGTACGCGCTGATGCGCAACGCCACGGTAGCCAACGATTTCCCCGATGACCCCAACCGCGCGCTGCCGTACTCGCCCGATGACTTGCAGAAGTTCCAGGACCATTCGGACCCCGACGGGCACCCCGACGGCGAGCCGCTGCGTGACGTTATCAAGAAAAACCGCGTCCTGACTTACCACAACCTGTCGCTGGCAGGCGGGGGCGACAAGGTGCAGTTTTTCACTTCGCTGGGCTACACCCACCAGCAGGGTATGTGGGACCCGACCTACCTCGACAAGTACAACGCCTCGCTGAGCGTGACGGCCGACGCCACCAGCACCACCCGCGTAGGCTTGTCGCTGAATGGCTGGGTGGAAATGCAGCACTTTCCCACGTTTGGGGCCGGCTCCATCCTGCGGCAGGCGCAGCGCCAAGCCCCCACTACCCCCGTGCGCTACAGCAACGGGCTGCCCTCAGGCTACATCGCTGAATCGCTGATTGGCGAGATTTACGGCAGCGGCACCCAGGTGAATCAAAACCCCACGTTGCAGGCCCAGTTCCTGATTGAGCAGCAGCTGCCCTTTATCAAAGGGCTCAGTATCAAGGGCACTGCTAGCTTCGACCCGAGCAGCTCGTTTCAGCGCATTTACACTACCCCCATCACGTTCTATAACGTCGATACCAGCACTACCCCCTACACCTACAAGCAGGGCATACAAGGCAACTCCAAACCCAAGTTTACCGAGTACTACCAGCAGGACTGGGCCTTCACCTACCAGGGTTACCTGAACTACGCCAATACCTTCGGCAAGAGTGAGATAACGGGCTTAGCGGTAGTGGAGTCGCGCAACCTGACGCACCAGCAGTTTCAGGCTTCCCGCGTCAACTACAACACGTCGATTGACGAGCTGGACTTTGGCGGTCCAGGCGCATCCGACGCTACCAACGGCGGCAGCTCCTACCGGAGAAAGCAACTGGGCCTCATCTACCGCGCCACCTACGCCTACGCCGGCAAGTACCTCTTTGAGGCCTCGGGCCGCTACGATGGCAGCTACGTGTTTGCGCCCGGCCGGCGCTTCGGCTTCTTTCCGGCATTCTCGGCCGGCTGGCGGATAAGCGAGGAAAGCTTCCTCAAAAACCGCTACTCCTGGCTCGACAACTTGAAGCTGCGCGGGTCGTGGGGGCAGTCGGGGGCATTCCCGTACATCAATGGCAACATCGCTGATTTTCAGTACCTCAGCCCGTACACTCCCTATAGCCCGGCCGGCGTGATAGGCGGCACCGCGGTGCAGGGCCTGTACGAGGCGCGCCAGGGCAACCCCGATATTACCTGGGAGCGGGCCAACAAAACGGACATCGGCCTCGAAACTTCGCTGTGGAAAGGGCTGCTGAACCTGGAAGTGGACTTCTTTTACGAGAAGCGCGCCAACGTGCTGACCACCCGTGCCAGTGTGCTGCCCGGCGAGTACGGCGTGGGGGTAGGGTTGGTGAATGCGGGCGTTATCACCAACCGCGGCCTCGACCTGACGGTACGCAGCTCGCGCCACTTCGGCAAGAGCTGGAACCTAGATGTGACGGGCACCTTCACCTACGCCCGCAACACCCAGGTGAACATCTTTGAAACCAGCGCCACCTACGACAACGTCAACCGCCGCATTGCCGGCCGGCCCATCGGCACGCAGTTTGGCTACGAGGCCCTAGGTTACTTCAGCGCCAGCGACTTCACTGCCGATGGCACCACCCTCAAGGCCGGCATCCCAGTGCCCACCTTTGGCCCGGTGCGGGCCGGCGACATCCAGTATGCCGACCTGAATGGCGACGGCAAGATTGACGTGAACGACCAGACGGTCATTGGCAAATCGCAGACGCCCCAAATTATTTACGGCCTGGCGCCGCGCCTGAGCTTCAAAAACTTTGACCTGGATTTTCTAGTGCAGGGTACGGCCCGTAGCAACATCTACCTGAATGGCTACCACGTGCGGCCTTTCGACGAGTCGAGCTCGGCTACTACCTTGGCCTTCGAGGAATACTGGACGCCCGAGCGCACCAACACGCTCTACCCTCGCCTGACTGGCACCCCCACGGCCAACAATACCCAGTCATCCTCTTGGTGGATACGCAATAACGCCTTCGTGCGCCTCAAGAGTGCGGAGGTCGGCTACACCTTCGACAGCGCGCTGCTGCACAACGCCCTCAAGTCGGTGCGCCTCTTCGTGTCGGGGCAGAACCTGCTGACCTGGACGCCCTACATCCGGGAAACTATTGACCCAGATAATAGCAGCAACAACCAGAACTACTTCCAGCAGCAGGTATTCTCAGTCGGCCTGAATGCGAACTTTTAACCTATCCTGTTTTATGCCAACTCCCACCCTCCTTCGGCGCGCCCCCGCCCTGCTGCTTGGGGCCGCCTTGCTGCTGAACGGCTGCAAAAACGACGATTTCCTGAACGTAGAATCCAAGAGCGCGGTAACCGAAGTCAGCGCCTACAGCAACGAAACCAACGCCGACCTTATCGTAAACGACATTTATAACAATATCCCCAGCTCTAGCAACGACCCCACCCAGACCCTGGAGCAGTATGCCGACAACAGCTTCTGCGGGGCGGGCTGGGAAACGGGGCAATCCGTGGTGCGCGCCGGGGCCATTTCGCCGGCCAACGTGCCCAACGGCCCCAGCAGCATGTGGCGTTGGGAAGACAACTACAGCAGAATCAGGAAGTGCAACTTGTTTTTGCAAAACGTCGAGAAGTACTCGACCAACTTCTCGGCTAGCTGGAAAACGCAGCGCGTAGGAGAAGTGAAATTTCTGCGGGCGCTCTACTACACGTACCTGTTTACCAGCTACGGCGGCGTGGCGCTCATCGACAAGCCCCTCAACGCTACCACTGACCCCGACGGCTTGTTTGTGGCGCGCAGCACCATCGACCAGACGCTGGCTTTCATCGTGGCCGACTGCGATGCCGCGGCCGCTAGCCTGCCCACAACGGCCGCCCGCAAGGGCGACGGCCGCGCCACCAAGGGTGCGGCGCTGGCCCTGAAAGGCTGGGCGCAGCTATTTGCCGCCAGCCCGCTCGCCAATACCAGCAACGACGTGGCCAAGTGGGCCGCCGCCGCCGCCACCAACAAGCAGGTGCTGGACCTGAATATTTATTCTCTGTTCCCGGACCTAGGGACTTTCTTTTTGCAGGAGAACAATGACAACCAAGAGGTTATCTTTAACAAGGAATATATTGCCGTAACGGCGGGCCATTCAAAGGAGGGCACCTACGGGCCGGTAAACGTGAATGGGGTAACCCAGGGCTGGGGCAACTACCAGCCTACCCAGAGCCTGGTCGATGACTACCTGATGAGCAACGGCTTGCCCATCACCGACCCGGCCTCCGGCTACGACCCGCAGAACCCATATGCGAACCGCGAAAAGCGCTTCTACCAGTCCATCCTTTACGATGGCGCACCGTGGCAAAGCGACATTCTCACCACGCGCATCGGGGGCAACAACCAGATTGACCTGAACTCGACCAGCGACATCAGCAACACGGGCTACTATGGCCGCAAGACCCTGGACGAGCGCATTCCGGCCCAAACCAGCCGCGCGCTAAACGCTAGCGGCGCGAACTACGTCATTTTCCGCCTCGGAGAGGTGCTGCTGAGCTACGCTGAGGCTCAGAACGAGGCGGTTGGCCCCGGCGCCGGCGTGTACAGCGCCCTCAACCAGCTGCGGAAGCGCGCTGGCCTGCCCGACCTTGCGGCGGGCATGAGCCAAAGTCAGCTACGCGACTACATCCGCCGGGAGCGACGCATAGAATTGGCCTTTGAGGACAAGCGCTGGTTTGACATTCGGCGCTGGAAACTCACGGCTGGCTCCACCGGCGTCCTGAATACGCCTTCAATGGGAATGCTCATTACCCCCGACAAGGCTACCGGTAAGCTCACGTACGCCAAAGTGAAGGTGTTTGAAAATCGTTTCTTCGATTTCCAGAACTGGATGCCTATTCCACAGGAGGATATTGCGAAGAACACCAAACTAGTGCAAAACGCTGGGTACTAGAGTAGATTCGGGGCTAGCAGCCCGAAAGAGTAGGGGCAGGTCTAGGGTGGGACTACCGCGAGCTTCTGCATTGCAGCCTGAGCTTAAGTAAAATTCCACCTTAGGTGCGGCTTGACTTATGAAAATCAATCAGATAAGATGTCTTCTTCAACGCGCAGCGTGACCTCTATGATAGTTAATAAGCTTACGTCTAAGTTATTGCTAGTGGCCTTGCTGCTTCTCAGCGCCGAGCTTGGCTGGAGCCAGCAGGCCCTCGACGCCCAGTTCTTAGCCAAGACGGATACGGCCGCGGTGCCGAAGGAAATCGAAAACCCTGAGTGCCTAGGTATCAATAAGGAGGCCAGCCACGCGACGCTCATGCCCTACGGCTCGCTGCCGGAAGCCCTGAAAGCGAACCGCCACGCGTCGTCCTTTAGCCGGAGCCTGAACGGGCAATGGAAGTTCAAGTGGGTGGACTGGCCTCAGAAACGCCCGGTAAATTTCTATAAGCCTTCGTATGATGTGTCGGGCTGGAAGGACATCAAAGTGCCGTCCAACTTTCAGGTGCTAGGCTACGGCACGCCCAACTACAGCAACTACACCTACATTTTCAAAAACGACTTCCCGAGGGTCATGGGTACGCCCTCGGAGAAGTACACCAATTTTAAGGAGCGCAACCCGGTCGGCAGCTACCGCCGCGACTTTACCGTACCGGCCGCCTGGCAAGGCCGCCGCACTTTCATCACCTTTGATGGCGTAGACGCGGGCTTTTTCATTTGGGTAAATGGCCGCAAGGTGGGCTACAGCGTGAATAGCCGCAACGCTGCCGAGTTTGACCTAACCAAATATGTGCAGCCCGGCCGCAACACGCTGGCCGTGGAGGTGTACCGCTTCACGAGCGGCAGCTACCTCGAAAACCAGGATATGTGGCGCCTGAGCGGCATTTTTCGCAACGTCACGCTCTGGAGCGCCCCCCAAGAGCACATCCGGGACTACTTCCTCAAAACCGACCTAGACCAGCAGTTCCGCGATGCCGACGTGCTGGTAATGGCTAAGGTGAAAAACTACGGCCCCGCCGCCGTGCCAGCCCGCACACTGAAAGCCACGCTTTACGACGGCACCGCAGCGGTAGCTGGGGCCGTGGGCAGCCAGCCCGTGCCCGCTCTGAAACCAGGACAGGAGACGACCGTAACGCTACGCTTTCACGTGCGCAATCCGCAGAAGTGGACGGCTGAAACCCCTAGGCTCTATACCACTGTACTAACGCTGCAAGCGGGCGCCTCGACTGTAGAAACGCTTTCGTCGCGCACCGGCTTCCGCGAGTTGGCCCTCAAGGGGCGCCTGTTCACGGTCAATGGCGTGCCCATCAAGCTGAAGGGCGTGAACCGGCACGAGAACTGGCCCGACGATGGCCACGCCGTAACGGAGACCCAAATGATTCGGGACCTCGTGCTCATCAAGCAGGCCAACTGCAACCACGTGCGCACCTGCCACTACTCCGACGACCCGCGCTGGTACGAGCTGTGCGACGAGTATGGCATCTACCTAGTGGCCGAAGCCAATGTGGAGTGCCACGAGCGCCAGAACCAATTCAATGAGGAGCCCACCTTCAAGGCGGCGATTATCGACCGCAACGTGGCCAACGTGGAGAACTTCAAGAACCATCCGTCAGTGGTTATCTGGTCGCTGGGCAATGAGAACGGCAGCGGTGGCACCAACTTTCGGGCGGCCCTGCGCGCCGTAAAAGCCATCGACCCCGGCCGGCCCACGCACTACGAAGGCTTCGGTATTGCGGAGAAAAACCCGGCTGACATCGACAGCCACATGTACACAGGCATAGCGGAAGTCGAAAAAATTGCCAACGACCAGACGCTCACCAAGCCCTTCTATTTGTGCGAGTACGCGCACGCCATGTTCAACTCCATGGGCTCGGTGGACAAGTACAATGAGCTGTTTGACAAGTACCCGGCGCTCCTAGGTGGTGCCATTTGGGAGTGGCAGGACCAGGGCATCTACAACAACCGCGACCCCAAGCACCCAATTACGGCCTTCGGCGGCGGCTTTGGCGAGTACCCCAACGACCACTACTTCATCCACAAGGGCGTCGTGTTTTCAAACCGTGCGCCCAAGCCCCACTACCCCGAGCTCAAGCACGCTTATCAGTGGATTACCATCCGCCCGAAGGATGTGAAAAAGGGCGTGGTGACCATTAAAAACCGCTACCAATTTCTGAACCTGACTGACCTGACGGCCAAGTGGGAGCTAAGCGAGGACGGCACCACGGTAGCCACCGGGGCGCTGGCCGTGGGACCCATTGCACCGGGTAAAGAGAAGGACCTTACTATTCCTTACCACGTGCAGGCCAAGCCCGGCGCCGAGTACTTCCTGCGGGTGTCGTTCGCCCTGGCCACCAGTCAGCGGTGGGCCCCGAAGGGCTACGAGGTAGCCGCGCAGCAGTTTGCACTGCCGGTGGCGGTGCCGCCCGCCCCCGTGCCGACCCCCACCGGCAGCCTGGCCCTCACCGACTCGAAAGACAACATCAAAATCAGCGGTCCAGATTTCACTTGTGACTTCAGCAAGGCCAAGGGGACGTTTGTGCAGCTCGACAAGGGCGGCGAGCACCTGCTCCAGGAAGGCGGCGGCCCAATGCTGCACCTGTGGCGCGCCCCGCACCAAATAGATGACATGTGGGCCTACGAGGGATGGGAGAAGAACGGCCTGAAAAACCTCACCTGGACCACCGACAACGTAAGCAGCCGGCAGCTGGCGCCTGGCACGGTAGAAATCAAGGCCACGCTAACGGGCACGGGCAAGCAAAACTTCGTAGTACACCATGAAGTCGTGTATACTATCACTGCGGACGGCCTCCTCAACGTAGCCAACCAAGTGACCTTTAGCGACCCCAACCTAGTGCTGGCCCGCATTGGCGTGCGCATGCAGCTGGCCAAGGACTTTGACCAATTTGACTACCTAGGCCGGGGGCCGATGGAAAACTACGCCGACCGTAAGAGCGGCTTCGACGTGGGGCACTACGCCAGCAGCGTTAGCCAGCAGCTCACGCCCTACGAGAAGCCCATGGAGTGCGGCAACCACGAAGACGTGCGCTGGGCCCACCTAACCTCTGCCAAAGGGATAGGGCTGACTGTGCGCGCCGATACCGCCTTGCTACAAGTATCGGCCTTGCCCTACACCGACGAAGAGATGGACCCAGTAGAATATAAGATTGACTTGCCCGCTAGCAAGGGCACTGTGCTCTGCCTCAGCCACAAAACACTAGGGGTAGGTTCCAACGGCTGTGGCCCTCGGCCCTTAGAACCTTATAAGGTGTACGCCAAGCCAACAGTATTTAGCTACCAAATGCAGCTTTCTAAGAAAGCACCAGCCGCCACTCGTGGCAGCGTGGGCGCCCTCTTGAAAAATTAGTCTAGGCCCTGCCCAGGCTGCTTAGCCTATTGAACCAGCTTATTTATTGCTCTTTGCGCATCTCTTCTTCCACCATAATTATGGCTTCTCGGACACACCTTGGAATAAGTCATTAGCGAGCTTACTGCAACAGTTCACCTCGTGCTGGCATTTTGAGGAGAAGAGTAGCTGCTTCCTTCGTTCTACTGTCCCCTATCCGCACGCTATGTACCCTGCCTTACTGGCCAATGTCGCGCAGTATATCTCCCTTACCCCAGCCGAGCAGGCCTATTTCACGAGCCTGCTGGTGCCGCTCCAGGTGGCGCGCTTTGGCTACGTGCTCCAGGCTGGCGAGCCGACACGTTCCCTGCTGTTTGTGACCAAGGGCTGCGTGCGCACTTATGCCACCGATGCGCACGGGCACGAAACCGTACTCGGCTTTGCCTGGGAGGGCTGGTGGGCGGGGGATGCCGCCAGCGCCCTGGCCACGCGGCCCGCCACCCTTACGATTCAGGCCCTCGAAACGACCCAGGTCCTGCTGCTGAGCGTGGAGCGCCTGGAGCAGCTGTGCGCCCACGTGCCGGCCTGCGAGCGCTTCTTCCGCCTGTTGTTTCAGAACGCCTTTCTGCTGGAGCAGCGCCAGCGCTTAGCCTTGTTGCAGTGGCCCGCCGCCGAGCGCTACGCCCGCTTTTGTCGCCAGTACCCACGCCTCCGCCAGCGCGTGGCCCAGAAGTACATCGCCTCCTATTTGGGTATGACCCCGGAATTTTTGAGTGCGCTGCGCACCCGCCCCGGCGAGCAGCTATTTCTTAAGAAAACGTAAGTTTTCGGGCTTTCGCCCAGGGGAGCTTTGTGAGTAGGTAACGGCGCAGGTAACGCTGCCGTTTTTCTTTCACTTTCTTCTTACTGGCGATGACTCCGCTCGTGTTTATTCCTGGCCTGCTGTGCACGGCCGAACTTTTTGCCCCCCAACTAGCCGCGCTCTGGCCCTACGGCCCCGTGACGGTGGCCTCCACGTTAGAAGGCGAGACGATTGCCCAAATGGCCACCGCCATTTTGGCGCAAGCCCCGCCGCAGTTTGCGCTCGTGGGCCTGTCCATGGGCGGCATGATTAGCCTCGAAATCATGCGGCAAGCGCCGGAGCGCGTCCTCAAACTGGCCTTGCTCGACACCACTGCCCAACCGGCGTCGCCGGAGCAAACTAGCTTTTTTGACGGCCTACTAGCCCAGGCGCGGCGGGGGGAGGCGGCCACGGTGCTGGGCGACGTTCTGATTTCGGTCCTGCACCCGGTGCACCAGCGTGACCCCACGCTGCGGGCCGTCAATCAGCGCATGGGGGCGGCCATTGGTCTGGCCGGTTTTGCCCGCCAAGTGGCGGCGGTGCTGTCCCGCCCCGACAGCCGGCCCAGTTTAGCCACCATTGCCGTACCGACCCTCGTGCTAGTGGGGGAGCAAGATCAATTGACCCCGCCGGCCGCAGCGCGGGAACTGGCCGCGGCTATTCCTGACGCCCGCCTTGTCATCATCCCAGAATGCGGCCACGGCTCCACGATAGGGCAACCGCAGGCCGTCAATGAGGCGTTGCGCAGCTGGTTGCTGGCTTAGCAGAGGCGTTTGGCAGAGGTAGAAGCGTGGCGCGTGTCTGTCAAGTCGAGTACTACTCTTTTACACAGCCTGGACAGAACGGACTGCCCGACATAAAGAAGTTTCGGCCACTGCGCTTTTCATCTAAAGCAGGTAGCAGACCCTCCTGACGCTCGTAGTCGCTCCCTAACTTAACAGAAGATTCGTTCTCGGACAAACTTTGAAGTTTACCCTTCTGAGTAAGGCTTTGGCAAGTGAATAGTTGGTAACTCTTCGCCTCAGTCCTGGGCTACTTAGTAGTGCGACCAGCCCTAAATCTCCTGCTCCCCATAGATAATCATGTGCACTGCCGTGTCGCGCAGATCCATATCGCCTACGTCGCCACGCAGGTGCTCTGGCACACGCTCATAGGCCGTACGCAGCAGGTCCTGGTAGTTGACCGTCGGCTGGGTGAGAAAAGAAGGCCAGCGCGCACTCACCGAGTGCGCGCTGCCTGAATCTATTGTTTGGCAGGCTTGGGAAATATCTGGTATTCCTGTGCCAGCTGTTGCCAGCGCTTGTTCATCGCCGTCACGCGGTCGGCCTGTTGGCTGGCTAGGTTCTTGGTTTCGGAGCGGTCGTGGCCGAGGTCGTACAGCTCCCAGGGCTCGGTGGCGTTCAGGCGCACGATTTTCCAATCGCCCTCACGCAGCGCCGCCGCCCCGAAGTGCTCCCAAAACAGTTCCGAGTGCAGCGGCTTGGCCGGCGCTTTGGCCGACGTCAGCAGCGGCACGAAGCTCTTGCCGGGGCTGGGCGTGATGCTGCGGCCCGCATACGTGGCCGGGTAGCTACCCTGCCCAAGGTCCAGAAACGTGCGCATAAAGTCGATGACGTGCACCGGCTCGGCCACCAAGCGGCCCGGCTGCTGCACACCCTGTGGCCAGTGCACAATGAAAGGGGTCTTGATGCCGCCCTCGTGCTGCTTGGCCTTGTAGTAGCGGTAGGGCGTGTTCAGGCTATGCGCCCACACCTCGCCAATGCCCGCGTGCACGAGCTGGCCGCTGGGCAGCACTTCCTTTTGCTTCGGAAAAGCTACCGTTTGGCCGTCGCGGGTAGCGCCTGCCCGGTCGAAGCCCGGCCCAAACTCGGTGGGGTCCTCGGGACTGGCCCCGTTGTCAGCCAAAAAGACTATCAAGGTGTTATCGTACTGCTTGGTGCGCTTGAGCTCGGCGATGAGGTGGCCGATATTTTGGTCCATGCGGTCGACCATGGCGGCGTGCACGGCCATGGCGTGGGCATCCCACTCGCGGGTGGGGTTGGTGGCCCAGTCCTTCTTCGGGAACATGAACGCGGGTAGCGTCGTGGTAGCTGGGTCAATCAGCTTCAGGGCCATTAGCCGGTCGTAGCGGCGCTTACGCAGGGCTTGCCAACCGTCTTTGTACACGTTTTCGTACTTCTTGATATCCTCAGGTAGGGCCTGCACCGGCCAGTGCGGCGCCGTATAGGCTACGTACATAAAAAACGGCTTGTCTGACCTACTGAACTGATTCACAAACGACACAGCCGTGTCGCCGATGGCGTTGGTGTAGTAAAAGTCCTTAGGCACCGTCTTCACCTGCTCCTTGCCGTGCACCAGGCTGAAGGGGTCGAAGTAATCGGCCACGCCCCAAATAGTGCCATAAAACTTCTCGAAGCCGCGGCCAGAAGGGTAGGAATTCGGGTCGGCGAAGTTGCCGTAGTCGGCCTGGTGGGCCAGCCACTTCAGCTGCTCGGCTTTGTCTTTGCGCTCCACCGTCTCGGAGATGTGCCACTTGCCCACCATGCCCGTCCGGTAGCCCGCCGTGCGCAGCGCCTCAGCCAGGGTCACGGTGTGCTCGTTAAGCTGGCCCCGGTAGCCTGACTCGCCCTCGTTAAATGTCATCTTGCCAATACCCGCCTGGTGCGGGTACAGGCCTGTGAGCATGGAGGCGCGGGTGGGGCAACAGCGCCCCATGTTGTAGCAGTTGGTAAAGCGCAACCCGCTCTGCGCTAGCTGGTCGAGGTTGGGCGTTTTTATTTCGCCGCCGTAGCAACCGATATCGGAGTAGCCTAGGTCATCGGCCATCACTAGGATGATGTTGGGGCGCTTAACTCCTTTCTTAGGTACCAGCGTGAGCGCGCTCACGCCACCTAGGACCAGTAGGCTCATAACAACTGCCAGTACTTGGTAGACCAGTCGGCGAGTAGGCTTATAGTGCATGGGGAGAATGGGGGTTGGAAACGAAGGCTGAGAAGCTAGCAGGGTTAGCTAGACCACTCGATGAACGCAAGGCTTCTGTTTATATATTATAAATAATATAACATACCTGTGAGCTATACCTGCAGGGTCGTCCGCCACGTTGGATAGGTCATTACAACCTTAAATACTGAAAATGGCAATCTTACTCAGATGACCTAAGCGTAGTCTACCGTCACGGAAGGTGCCCTGGGGCATACAACTGACATTACCCACACCCGCAGGCTGGTGCGCCGACAATTGCCAGAGCACCAGGAGCCTGCGCAGCCACTAAAATCTCGTTGCGGATTACTTCGCGCCGGTAGCTACGGCAGCCAGGCCACAACAACAGCACTGCATGGCAGGGCGGAGAGCGGTAGCGGCGCGGAAGTAGCTGAAGTAGGACACGGGTCGTTGTTTTTATAGTAGCTAGGCAAACTGTCCTAACTGTCAGTTGGCACCGTTCCCGCCAGAAAAGCGGGTGGTTGCCGGCGGTTCAGCGAGTCTGTCTCTCCACACCTCAGTATAAAACGATCCTTAAAACAAGGAATTGAATAAACCAAAGGTATAGGGATAGTAAGGAAAATCACAACTCAACTTTTGTTTCGTCCTATTTTTAGGCACCTTTCAAAACATCCCCATTCTATTATCAAGCTTATTAAGCTGATAATCCCGCTTTGCAGCACTGTCTATTGCCGAGGCACCTATGGCACACAAAGGCAGCACTACTAAGTAGGGTTTTAAATAAATGAGCTGTAGACTGGCGCCAACGTGCAGCTGCCCCGAAATTAGGGGCCATATTATCGTTGTAATTGCTTGAATTATGCGCCCTGCTTTTGCTCTTCGCATTCTAGGTCTAGGTATGGTCGCTTGCCAATCCCAAAGTGAATACCTCGGGCACTTTGCATATTCATCTACTATCACCGTTTTTGAAACCAAGCCGGCCGAGCTTACTAGCCCGCCGGCGCAACCACCTGCGGCGCTGCCCGCAGGTATGGTTTACGTGCCCGGCGGTTATACCCAAATCGGGTCGGCGGCGGGCTTAGACCAGGAAAAACCGCTGTTTTGGGTGCATGTTAAGCCTTTCTTGCTCGACCAGCATGAGGTGACCATTGGGCAGTTCAGCGAGTTTGTGCAAGCTACTGGCTACCAGACCCAGGCCGAACGCTTTGGCAATGCGGGCGTTTTCGACGATGAAGCCAAGGAGTGGCATCTAGTGGATGGCGCCAACTGGCAATATCCCTACGGCCCCAAGGCTGGCCCGGCCGCCGCCACCCAGCCCGTAGCGCAAGTTTCGTGGAACGATGCTCAAGCCTACGCTAAGTGGGCCGGCAAGCGCCTGCCCGACGAGCTGGAATGGGAGCACGCCGCCCGCAACGGTCGCAATAGCCGTCAGCTCTATCCGTTCGGCGACAGCTTGCGCTTAAATGGCAAGTATTTGGCAAACACCTGGAATGGTAAATTCCCCGATTACGACCACGTAACAGATGGCTTTCACCGGGCGGCGCCGGTGGGCTCGTATGGCACTTCGCCGCTAGGTCTGGCCGATATGTCGGGTAACCTCTGGGAGTGGTGCGCCAACTACAAGCAGGCCTATACTGACCTAGTGCACCAAATAGCACCGGTTGTTAATGACCAAGCTGAACGGGCGCAACGTGGGGGCTCCTTTTTATGTGAGGCGGGTTGGTGCTACGGCTACCGAGTATCTGGCCGATCAGGCAGTACCCCCGAAACCGCGCTCATGCATGTCGGCTTTCGCTGTGCGAAAGACATATAGGAGAGATGATTCGATATAAATCACTTCGCACTTTGTTCAAGGGGTCTTTATTGGACTATTAATTATTGATATTCAATAATTTGAAATCAGTGCCTTATGCCCAGGCTTTGAGAAAAGACGTTTTAAGTAGGTGCGTTTAAATAATGTGATAAGCTCGGCTCCGCGCACCGCATCAGGGGTAGCATGAGAGTAGGAATAGAAAACCCCGCTAAGGAAGTGGGGCTAGCTGCTCTTCCCCATTCGGAGTAGTGGGTAAAAGAGGGGTACAGCGGTAACCCAGTCCCTAGCGGAACTAGGTTACTGGCTGGGCAAAATGCTTCTGAAGCAAGGCCGTGACCTTTTCCTTCGTCAGGGGCTTATTGAGAAAGCCGGCGATGGGCAGCTCCTCGGCGCGGGCTAGGTCCACGGGGTGCAGCGAGGTAGTGAGCATGACGATGACAATGGCCTGCTGGTGAGCCAGCGGCAGCTGCACGTAGGCTTCCAGAAAGGCTAGCCCATTGAGCACGGGCATGTTCATGTCCAGTAAGATGAGTCGGGGGCAGGTCGTGGTTTCGGCCACACAGGTCTGCACGAGCGTGCGTAGAGCCTGTTCGCCATTCTCAGCCACGAGCACCTGCTCGGCTGCCCCCATACGCGTAAGCAGGAGTTTGTTGAGATAATTGGTGGTCGGGTCGTCATCGACCAGCAGCACACTAGCGAGGGTAGGCATGGGAACTGATTAGTGCGCTTAGGCGGGAAAGGTAACCGTGAAGGTGGTACCGGCGCCGGGCTGGCTCTGCACCGCGATGCGGCCCCCGGCATTCTCTACCAAGCGCTTGGTGATGTAGAGGCCTACGCCTGTGCCCTCTACGTGGGTGTGCAGGCGCTGGAACAAGCCGAACAGCTGGCGCTGCTGCACTTCACTCATGCCCAGCCCATTGTCTTGCACCGTGAGTACCACCCCGGACGCCATCTGCGCGGCGTGCACGCGCACCTGGGCAGGCCGGTCAAAGGCACGGTACTTGACGGCGTTGCTGAGCAGGTTATAGAGGATGGAACGCAGGTTAGCCGGCGAGAAAGACACGACCAGGTTGGGGGCTACTTCGACGGTCAGTTGCACGTCGGCGGCCCTGATAGCGGGGGCCAGGTCCAGGCGCACGTTCTCCACGACGCGAGCCAGCACGACCGGCTCGGCCGGGCCGGCGTGGACTAGTTGCAGGCGAGAGATATCCGTGAGCTGATGGATGGTGAGTTGAAAGCGCCCCACCGTCTGGTTGAGCAAGTCGAGCAGATGGGCCACCACCTCGTCCTGCTGCACCTCGGCGGGCAGCGTGTCGCGCAAAGCCAGCACGATGCTTTCGATGTTGGTAATTGGAGCTTTCAAGTCGTGCGAGGCAGTGTAGACGAACGTGTCCAGGTCCACGTTGGTGCGCGTGAGCTGGCGGTTGCTCTCGTTCAGCTCCTCGTTGGAGGCCATTAGCTCCTCGTTGATGGCCGCGAGCGCTTGGTTGGCCTCATCCAGTTCTTCGTTCAACTTTTGTACGCGCTGGCGGGTGCGCACCTGCTCGGTGACATCTTGGGCGAAAACGCGCACGCCGTCGATGATGCTGTGGACGGTGCGGCGGGCCTGGTAGGTGAAGGTCCAGTAGATTTCCTCGGGGGCGTGCCCCTCGTAGCGGGCCATCCACAGGGGCAGCTCCTGCACCGTCACCGGTTCGCCGGTTTGGTACACGCGCTGGAACAGGTCGGGGATGGGGGTGCCCACTAGCTCGGGCAGGGCTTCCAGCAGCGGCTTGTCGGCCAGGGCGCGTCCTGGAAAGATGCGCTGATAGGCCGGGTTCACCAACTGGAACACTAGGTCGGGGCCGTCGAGAATGACGATGGGCGTGGGCGCTTGCCTAAACAGCTGCTCGAGCTGCTGGCGCTGGGCTTCGCGCTCCTGGCGGGCTAGCACCTGCTCGGTGACATTGAGGGCAAAGGTGGAAATGCCCACTATCTCGTCGTTTTCCCGATACGCTTGGTACGTGAAGTTGAAGTAGACTGTATGAGGCGAGCTGTCGGGCTGCTCGGACACAAAGGGCACCTCGGCCCCAAAGAACGTTTCGCCCGTGCGGTACACGCCCTCGAGCATAGCTAGGTAGCCTTGCGCCGCCGCGTCGGGCAGGGCCTCGGCAAAGTCGCGTCCCACCAACTGGCGGCCAGCAAATACCTGCTGGTAAACCGGGTTGACGTACTCGAAGCGATACGTCGGCCCACGCAACAGCGACACGGCCGCCGGGGTTTGCTCGAAGACCTGGTAGAAGGACTCGCGCACCTGTACTTGGCGCTGGGCCGCGGCGAGTAGGTCGGCTTGCAGAGCGAGGGCCTCCTGGGTGCGCGCCTGCACGCGGGCTTCCAACTCTTGATTTAGTTGTTCGACATGCTGGCGGGCTTCGACTTGGGCCGTCACGTCTACGGCAAAGTTGAGCACCTCCGTCACCTGCCCCTGCACGTCGCGGATGGGCTCGAAGGTCGTGCGGTAATAGCGGCGCTGCAACTCGCCGGTGCCGGCAAAATCGGCCCAGGCTTCGGTTTCGGCCTGGTAAAATGGCTCGCCCGTCTCATATACCTGGTCGAACAGCTCGTAAAAGCTCTGCCCTTCAATATCGGGAATGACCTCGCGGATGGTGCGGCCTAGGGTGGTACGCGCCGGAAACAGCCGCTCATATTCGGCGTTTACCAGGTCGTAGATATGCTCCGGGCCGCGCAGCAGGGCAATGTTGGCGGGCATGCGCATGAGCACTTGGTACAGACGCTGGCGCTCAGCTTCCGCTTCTGCGCGGGCGGCTTCCAGCTGCTGCTGGGTTTCGCTCAGAGCGATGTTGGCCTGCTGGTACTCCTCGTTGCTGGCGCGCAACTCTTCGTTCAGGGCGGCCAGCTCCTCGTTGAGGGTCTGCACCTGTTGGCGGGCGCGCACTTGCTCGGTCACGTCGTAAGAGAAATTCAGGATGCCGTCCACCCGGCCCTGCGCGTCGTGCAGGGCTTGAAAGAATACGTCCACGTAGCGCTGCTCCAGGTCGCCCGAGTTGGTGAAATCGACCGAGGCCGGCATGGACCGACTGTAAAACGGCTCGCCCGTCTGGTACACGTGGTCAAGGAGGTTTAAAAACTGCTGCCCTTCCAGTTCGGGTAGGGCCTGGCGCACGGGCAGGCCCTGCACCAGCCGCGTGGGGAACATCTGTTGGTAGGGCGCATTCACGAGGGTAAACACGTGGTCCGGCCCGCGGTTGATGGCGACCTGGGCAGGCAATTGCATCAGCATGTCTTCGAAGCGCTGGCGCTCCGCCTCCGCCTCGGCGCGGGCGGCCTGTTCGCGGGTCTGGCTCTCGCGCAGGGCGTTTTCTGCGGGCGTACGGTCCTGGTCGGCCGTGTCGGTGAAGCTGACCAGCAGCCGCTCGCCACTACGGCGGGCCGCAATGTGGAAGTAATTGTCGAGGCCGTCGGTCTGGTAGTACAGCTGGAAGCGGTCGGGCTGACCGGTTTCGAACACCTGCCGGTAAAAGGCAAAGATGCCGTTAAGGAAGATGTCGGGGAAGAGCGTGCGGGCCGTGCCGAGGGGCCGTTCGGGCAGCCCCGTCATGCGCTGAGCAGCGGGGTTGAAATACTCCGGGGCAAAATCATCCAGCTCGCCGGTGGGGCCGTAGCAAGGGCGCAGCAGGTTGAGGCCCGTCAGCGAAACGGCCAGCAGGTCGTGCAGCAACGGGTCAGGTTCGAAGTAAGGCGTAGACACAGGGGTAGCAGGAGTAGACATAAGCGACAAAGCAGCGCCGCTACAGCCAGAACGAAAGCAACGGAGTAAAAAAGCAGGCAGGAAAAGCGACATCAAGCTACGCCGTCACCAGGGGAATGGTAGGGTAGCAGCTCGTTCACCTTCGCTCGCGTTAGCTGGGTACCTAGGTAGGAAATGTCACGGTAAAGGTGGAGCCGACGCCTAGGGTGCCAGTAACGGCGATGCTAGCCCCGGCGTTCTCAATCAGGCGCTTAATCAGGTAGAGGCCCACGCCGGTACCCGCCACATGGGTGTGCAGGCGCTGGAAGGCCTGAAACAAGCGTTGCTGCTGGCTTTCACTCAGGCCCAGGCCATTATCCTGCACGGTGAGCACGACCGCCGCCGGCTGGTGCTCGGCATGCACCCGCACCTGGGCCGGGCGGGCCGGGTCGCGGTACTTGAAGGCATTGCTGAGCAGGTTGTACACAATCGAACGTAGGTTGGCCGGCGCAAACCGGATACTTAATTCAGCCGGGATAGTCACCTCCAGCTGTGCTTGGGCCGCCGTTGCTTCGGCCCCTAGGTCTTCTTGCACGGCGGCTACCAGTGGCCCCAGTAGCACCAGCTGCGCGGGGCCGGCGGGCGTTTGTTGCAGCCGAATCAGCTCAGTGAGCTGTTCGATAGTCAGGCGAAAGCGGCTCACCGTGTTGTCGAGCAGCCCCAGCAGCGGGTTAATCAGCGGTTGCTGCTGCACGTCCACGGGCAGGCTGTCGCGCAGGGCCAGCAGCAGACCCTCTAGGTTGGTAGTCGGCGACTTGAGGTCGTGCGAAGCCGTGTACACAAACGTGTCGAGGTCCGCGTTGGTGCGCCGCAGGTGGGCATTGGCGTCACGTAACTCCTGGGTGCGCGCCTGCACGCGGGTTTCCAGTTCCTGGTTGAGCTGCTCAACCTACTGGCGGGCGCGCACCTGCTGGCTCACGTCGTATGTGAAGTCCATCACGCCATCAAGGTGGCCCTGCACATTGCGCAGCGGGTGCAGGGAGATGTTGAGAAAGACCTGCACTGGCTGCCCGTTGCCGTGAAAGTCGAACCAGCCTTCCATTTCGCGCAGGTACACCGGCTCCCCGGTTCGGTACACCTGGTCAAACAAGGCCACTACCCCCAGCTCGACGGATTCCGGGGTGCCTTCGCGAAACGGCCGACCTAGGAAGTAACGGTGCGGAAACAGGCTCTGGTAGGCGGGGTTGACAAACTGATAGATGTGGTCCGGGTAGGCGGGCATCTGCGTGAGCACCTCCACGAAGCGTTGGCGCTGTTGCTCGGCCACGGCGTGAGCCGCTTGCTCGGCGGCCATGCTTTCGCGCAGCTGCCGCTCGACTTGGCGGCTGGCGGTGATGTCCTGCACGGATTGAATAATGAACTGCCCCTGCGCATCGAGCACGGGCGTATGGCGCGGCTGCCAGTAGCGCTCTATAAACCGGCCCGGCTGGGTGCGGTCGGGCACGTCGTAGTGCTGCGGAGCCATCTCGTGCGCCTGCTTAGTGGCCAGCACCGTTTCAAGGGAGGCGCGCACATTGGCCACGGCATTGGCCTCGGGCGTCTCGGGGTTGTCGGGGAAGGCGTCGAAGATATGCTGCCCCACGAGGCTGGCGCGCTCCGTAAGGGTGGCGGCCAGGTAGTCGTCGCTGGCCCCCACTATTACCCAGTCCGGGGAGAGCAACAGGGTAGCGCCCGGCTGCGCGTTGAAGACGGGCAGCCAGTCAAGCAAAGGCGGGACGAGGGGCATCAGGACAGTAGAGGTGGGGGCGTTGACGGACGAAGGTCGGGTGTATTCTAGTAAAGCAAGGGCTTCTAGAGCGGAACGGCCGGCGTAGGTCGCGGCCAGTGCTCGGGGGTTGCCCATGAACTGGCCGCTTATTAGCTGATAATGGGTTCCCACGAGTTGTTGACTAAGGCGCTGTGCTTTGAGCAAAGCGAGTAGTGTACCGCCTATGGAACAAGTGCAGAAAGCAACTCACTCACCTACTACTCCAATAGTGCTTAGCAGGGTTTTCTGTTCTTACTCTTGTGGCCCCCTTATAAAAGCGTCCTCTAGAAAAGCCCCATTTTCCTACGCTTAGCCGAGGCAGAATATCTTGTCACATTTCCTAAACGAGCGCTTAGAAAGCGCTAATGTCGAGTTTATAACGTTAATTGAACGTGCGTGGCTGTTGCAGAACTCCCTGGGCAGTTTGGCAACGGGGTTGGTTAGCCGCTAAGCGCGTGTAAAAGCCACGCATACTAGCCTTTTCGGCTTGGTTCAGTTCGTAAAGGTCTCGCTGAAGGTACTGGGCTGAGTTCTGCAACAGCCACGAACGTTTACAGAACGTAAAATAGCTTTTAGTCTTTCACAAATGACTGATTAGAGATGTGCTGAGCGACTGTTAGGCTGAACAGGGTCCATATAAACTATTTATGTTTACAGGCTTAACTCTCCCCCTTTCCTAATGACTGCCGTAATCGAAGCTAAGCGCCAAGTACTTGCCACAGTGGCTAGTCAAGTGACAGATTACCCGAAAACAGCTCGGCTAGCCAACGCCTTAGCCAAAAACTTCAAGTCTACCGTTGCCGATTCCCTAGAGCGCACTAAAAACTTGGCTTATCAACTCTATGTGCAGGACAGACCCGATTTATGCGTGCAAGTCTGTCAACTACTTAATGACCTGATTTTTACCAACAATTATAATATCTGGACCTGGATAGAATTAACCTTAGCCCTGGAATGGAAGCTTCAGACTCAAGCTGGTGAATTGACCCAGGCGCAACGGTGTGCTGCTATACTCCGGTCCACTTACGAGCTAGGCGATACAGTTGCCCAAGCGCAAGCAGCAAAGAATTTAGCTTGGCGGGTAAATGGCGGCTTGCTTTATGATGCCCAGATTGCGCAGGCTGAACAGAGGGGAGATACAACTGCTTAGAAGTCTTATCGCCAAATACAACTAGGGGCGCTCCTCTGCATTCAGGCCCTTGGCGGTTCCGCGACGTTACCGATACCAGAACTCGAACGTCAACTTGTTTTTCAGCTGGCCAAGCTTCGAAACACTTGAATAAGTTAGAAAAGGAAAGCCGTTTCCTGAAAAAACTTAATTTACAAAGCTATAGGCGCACGAGGTAAATTAGTTTTATTCTTAGAGTTGTCCGGTGAGAAATCTTATGTTATTCGACTATTCCTAGAAGAGAGAGTAGGTAGTTGCCCTTCCCCACTGCCCCCAAAATCCTGTTTGCTTAGGATTAGGAAGGCGTCTGGTTTCAATTTTACGAAATCAGACGCCCTCAGTGCGTTTCATAAACGTTGAATCGTAGATGCGTTTTCTAAACTCGCCCGACCCCGCAGCGGCCCGCTGATACCTAGTGTCGGTCAGCTGCCTGGCGTTCACCGAAACGAGCGTTTAAGGCTGGTTCATAACGGCGTGGTAAGGAATGTAGGGCGGGTGGTAATGCGAATGCCGGAGGAACACTTGCCACCGACTTCCGCGAGCCTCCGTAATGCTGTCCGGTACCGGCCGTTTATACAAAAAGTCGTGCCCATCAGGGTCGAAGGCCCCATAACGTACCACGTACCGCTCCCCAGGTCGGGCCTTCTCATCCCAGGCCATTCCACCCGTATGCCGGACGCCTGCTACCTCATACCAGTAATGAATTTGCATCTCTCCTTTAACGCGGGTTAATTCCGTGACGTGAGCAATGCCATAATCCCAACGGGCAAGTAGGCTGATTTCGGCCACACTGCACTTTACAAACACGCACGCGAAGAATCCAACCGAGAGCAGGCCTAGCAGGTACTTCGCCCAGTGGACTATGGACGTGGTCTTTGGCGGCGAAAAGAAGGCCATGCTAGGGGCTTAAGGGGTAGTCTTGATTAGGAAATAAGTATCTGCCGGTAAAGAAAAGCATCTCACGAAAGGGTGATTTAAACAGCTACTGTCTTTCGGATAGGGTTTGGTAAGGGCTCGTTCTCGAACCTGGTGACACCGCTCTACTAAGCGCAACTAAACCTTATAGCCGAGTTTGTCACATTACTTAAACGAACGTTCTTTAAACGTTACAGGCAAGTTTACGGGCAGTGAAGAGTCTTTACAGCAGGTTATAAAATGCTTAGGACCAATAAGGCTCTGGTTATCAGTCCTAATCCGACTAGGTAGTCAGTGGAGCCAGCGGAGAGCGAAGGCTCAGGACATCCAAGTTCCTTCTTCCTGCTTGATGTGCCAATGCCCGTTCACTTTCTCCACCCACAACAGACTGCCATACCCGCAATGGGGGCCGCATACCCAGCCATAGGGGAGCAAGGCTTGGTGCTGGGCGGCGCTGAACACCACGTTCAAGAGGGTGATGGTAGCCTCCCCTATAGCCAGGCCCGGCGTATTCCTCGGTGGGGTAGGCAGCAACGTGGCCGTGCAGAGCTAGAAGTCGGTGGCTTGCCTCAATTGCTGCCTAGTATGGAGATACAGTTCCTAAAACGTGTACTCTCGCTGCTTACCCGCTGCTACCTGCACCGCTTCGTTAAAATTGTTGCCAGCGGGGCCACGTTGGAAAATGTACGTTCCCGGATGAAGCTCATCGAATGTTAACTTGTTAGTGCCGGTACCACTTGTACCCTCATACAGTGCCGGGCCGGTTCTTAACAAGGTTTCTGTGTAAAGTGCGTAGCGGCCGGCGCCTGAAAAGGAAATGACAAGTCCGCCGGTGGTAGGTGCCGGATCATCATCCTTGCAGCCGCCGGCCACTAAAAGCACAAGGACCGCAGGAAGAAGTTTCATTCGCCAATTAGGCTGATAACGTGGCATAAGGGAGCTGATAGGGTAGTGAATGAAATAAGCAAAGTTTCAGCGTCCTATAGAAGCGAACCTTGATGGTCAAATATAGACCTCAATAGGGGGTACTCCTTCCTAGTTGATCGCCGCCTTCCACCTGACTAGTGTCTACCCTTTCAATCTGGTAAGAGGGCGCTGTTTCTTCGAGATAAACTAGCGCAACCGACTGGACAGGTGAGAGAGAGGGCGACACAGATAAGCTATTTATCAAGCGGAGCAGTTACTCAAAGGCACTATTTCGTAGGACCCTTTTTTGGAAAAAAATACCCTCCAAAAAAGGGTGCTCAAAAACACCCTGAAAAATCACCGTTTCCAGCCCGCCAGGGCACTCTACTCAGGTCTCCAAAAAACGGTCTATTTTTGGAGGGCAGAAGAGGGCAACCCAACCATGGGTAAACTCTAAGCAGCCCTCCGGTAAGAGCCTTTACTTACCTTGCGGCCTATGTCACACCGAGGTCGGTCGCTGTACTTCTTTCTTACTCCCGCCGAACAGATAGCCTTGCTCGACGCCTTTGAAGCCTGCCAGCCGGTCGCCTATTATCGCGCGGACACCTCTGCAGTGCCTGAGGTGCCCGCCCTTGCTTCGCTCTTAGAGGAAGCATCACTGGGATACCTCGCTATCGGCGACTGGAATTATTCGCCCAGCTACTTACTCACCTTCCCCACCGAAGGGGTTGTGGTGAGGAAAATCACTTTGCGCAAGGGCGGCTATGCGTATGCCGTGGGCCTAGGAGAGAACCCAACGCTCACGCTCCTGCGACCTAGTGGGCAGTTTACGGAAGGGGTGTTGGTGGCGGGTTCAGTCCAGACATGTTCGCACATGTCATACTCTACGCTCTTGTTTCAAAGGTTTATCAAACTCCTAAAACAACACACTCGCCGCATCGGGATGTTCTGGGTTGGCCCCGAAGCGGAAGCGAAACTCCGCTTGGGCTGGCGCTTAGTAACCAGTGCTTCTTCTCCCCAGGAGTATGATTTAGCTTTAGCGTAGTAAGCGATAAAGCTCGTTACTGACCGGTCCCTTTCTGACCTTTTTATAGCAGCGGGGGGATAAAATTACTCTAAGAACCAATCGGGGCTGTTTCCGATAGCTTTCGCAGGCTGTGCAGCCCGTTAGGTTGTTCCCACACTTAGTCAAGGAAACTGTACTTACTCAAGTGGCTGACCAAACAAACGCAGGTGCCCCCTCCGTAAACTGAATGGCTCCGTGCTGGTAAGCAGGCCGCGGCTTAATCGCAGAGGGTCGGCAAGTCTGGTTGGGCCGCAAACGCCAGCATGTGTTCTACTTGGGAGTGCGTCACCCGGTCCGTAGACAACGCCAGTTGGGGCAATTCTGCCCGGTGCACCCAGCGCCCGCCAGTCGTTTCCACGGTATCTGCTTGCAGGGCCCCCCCGACGACCCGGCAGAGGACAAACGCTTTGTAAACGTACCAGGGTTGTGGCGGGTGCGGGTGTTGCTTCTTGTCGAACAAGGCCAACAAGCGCACCGCTTCGACCACTAAGCCCGTCTCTTCCCGTACTTCTTTCACCGCCACCTCAAAGGGCGTATAGCCCACGTCGGCCCAGCCCCCCGGTAGCGACCAGCGGCCCCCGTCTATTTTTTCCTGCACCAGCAAGATTTCGTCAGGGCCGCGAAACAGCACGGCCCGAATGTCTACTTTGGGGGTGGGGTAACCGGTCTCCTTGGCAAACAGCGCGCGCAGCTGGCCCACGGGCTCACCGGTAAGGCCCGCCATCATTTGCAGGCTCAAGGCGAGCACCTCCTCGTAACGTTCGGCATCAAAGGAGGGCGGCGCGTAGGCCAGCCCCGCCTGTGCCAGCGCTTGTAGCCGCTGGGCAATGGCCAGCCAATCGGTCGCGTTTACGGGACCCCGAGCGGGTGCGGGCGGCGTCAGCCGGGGCCAGAGCCAGGCGCGCAACGCGTCCACGGTGTCCGCCAAGGCGTCCGGCCGCAACGCTTGTAAAGCCTCCGGGTCGGCCGTATCCGCCCAGGCGGCGGCCACCACGGGGACCCCCGCCGCGCGCGCCGCGCTCACGTCACTCGGCGCGTCGCCGATGTAGACCGCTTCCTGCGGGGCTAAGCCCCAGGAGCGCAAGAGCTGCCGCAAGGCTTCCACTTTGCGGGGCCCGAGGGGCGAACCCGTTTCCACTACCTCGAACGCCTCATCTAAGCCAAATTGCCGGAGCGAAAGGCGCGTGCTTTCCGCCCCCTTGCCCGTTACCAGGCCCAGGCGAACGCCGCGGTCGCGGAGGTCCTGCAAGAGCGCTGTGATACCTGTGAACGGGGTGGGGTACTGCGCGTGCAGGCGCTCGTAGTGCTGCAAGTAAGCGGCCAAGCTCTCGGCGTAGTGGTTCGGCGCCAACGCCTGGATGGTTCCCTCCTCGGACGGGCCAAACGTGGCAATAATTTCGGCGTCGGAGACCGCGCGCCCGGTGGCCGGCTCCACGGCGAGGCGAAAGGCCTCGATGCACAGGGGCAAGGTATTGGCGAGCGTGCCATCTAAATCGAAGAGGACGGCCCGGAAAGGGAGCTTTTCAGCAGCAAGAGGAGTAAGCATACAAAAGAGAAGCCGGCGTTAGCCGCGGTAGGTGAGTTTTCGTCTAAGCAGCGACAAGGCGAGCAGCGGCGTGAAGCCGTTGGCAACCATCACCTGTCCATCGCCAATCCACAAGCACTAGACCAGCCACAGCAACCCGCCCGTGCAAAAGAGCACGAGCATGGGCAGTGACAGGTCCTGGGCGGACTTCGAGCGCCACGTGTGCAGTACTTGCGGCCGTGGTCAGCGTGGCCGCCAGCAGCCCAAACAAGAAAGGGGACATAGCGAGAAGGATGAATGAATAGACTGTGAACGCAAATTACCGCATATTATTGCAAAACATTGCAATGTATTTTCGGCCATTACTTATTTTTGCCTACTATTATCTTCTAATGCCTATTCATACCCATGCTGAAGCACGAACGTTTCCGTCTAATCCTCGACTGCCTGCACCGCGAAGGCCAGGTGCAATTGGGGCCCTTGAGCACGCTGCTTCACGTGTCGGAGGATACGGTTCGGCGCGACGTGGACGAACTGGCCCGGCAGGGTGCCGTCAGCAAAATTCGCGGCGGCGCATTGCCGCCCTCACCCATTCCCACGGCGTACACGGCCCGTGAGCAACACGACGCGGAAGCCAAGCAGCAGATTGCCCGCAAAGCATTGTCCTTGATCGAAGACGGGCAACTCCTCATCCTCGACGGGGGCACCACGGCCGGCTGGCTGGCCCGTCAGTTGCCCCACACACGGCAGTTGACGGTGGCCACCAATAGCTTGCCGGTGGTCGCGGCGCTGCTGGACCATCCCGGCGTTGAGGTCTTGTTTGCTGGGGGACGGGTGCACGCGCCGTACCGGGTGACCCTGGGGCAGGAAACAGTAGACTTTTTCCGCCAATTGCGGGCCACGTGGTGTTTTTTGGGGGCCTACGGCCTGCACCCCGCCGTGGGCCTGACCGTGGCCAACGCGGAAGAAGCGGCCGTTAAGCGGGCGATGGTCCAAGCCGCACAGCACGTAGCGGCCTTGGTTACCACGGAGAAGCTAGGAACGGCGGAGCCCTACGTGGTGTGCGAAGTCAGCGCGGTGCACACGATTATCACCCCGGATGCGGTGCCGGCGGACCAGTTGGTTGCCTACCGTCAGCAAGGAATTAAACTCCTCTAGCGATTCGACTGCGGCGGCGGAAATAACTACGCCGAGTTGCTGCTTGGTCAAACGACCGACATGAGAAGCCCGGGCGCATCATGTCATTCGTGCCACCTGAAGGCTTAAAGTAATTTCACTACCCCGCTGCTTTAAGAAGACCTTTCTGGAGCCCTAGGGAGTTCTGTAGCAAGTGGCGGTGCACTTAAAAGAGCATAATATCTTTCTTAGATCTCAGCTGCTTGACCTGCTCAAAATCGAACCTGCTATGACTACCCAAGTTTGCGAGCTCGTTGCCTACGGTGAAACGGCGGGCGCGCCCCTGTGTATCTGCTCCCTGGCTAGCGCGCAGGCCTGGCAGGGTGCCGAACACGACCAGACCCGGTACTGGGAGGTCGTCGACGGCATGGGCCAAGCAACTCTATTTCAGCTCGACGAGCACTACCGCTTTTTCAACACTGAGACCGGCAACTTTGCCTTATTCCGATCCGCCGACGGAACGGACCTGGTAGTAGCCGAAATCATCACCGTCGACGAATCCGCTACCCTGCCGTGGCGAGGACTCCACTTCTTATGCAATCCAACCACGCGAACGCCGCTGCAATTGCGCGGCTTAACCTGCTTCTTCGACGCCGCGTTGACCTTGCCGGAGTCCGTGTTGCCCCAGGCCGCCCTGTACGCGCTAGATCAAAATGCCCCGTGGAACATAGCCGTGCTGGACTGCCACTACGATGAGGCCTACGAGGTCATGTTCAAGTCCGATACCCTGCACTTGCAAGGCCTTTGCTTTCGCCGAGAGACCCTTTAGGACAGATGTCCGCAAGAGTTTCTTCGTACAGGAAAAGGGTCATTTTATTGTACAGCAGAGTGCTTTACCCCGAGCTGAATGGCGGTAAAAACTTCTCTTTTGCTTTACCCTGACAACCATTCGGGCTTATTGCGCATCCCTTTCTTACCAAGTACTAAGTTCGGAGCCACTCAAAGCCAGCCCGTTGTGAGCGTACAGTCCCTCTTCTGCGCGGTAGTACTGCTGCTGGGCCTTCCCAGCGCAGCGACGGCCCAACAGGCCCGCCAGTACAGCGTCTACCACCAGCAGATTATCCAGGCCGAAGAACTGATTGCCCAGCAGCAGTACGCAGCGGCGCTGGCGCACCTGGAACACACGTTTAGCTCCCACGACTATCGTTTCTTACGCGACTATCAGGTGGCCATCCAACTAGCGCTGCGACTCTAACATAAAACCAAAGCTTTTGACTTGTTGGAGCATAGTATTGCTGCGGGCTGGACGCTGCCCGCGATGAAAAAGAGTCCGTTGCTGACTTCCTTACGAGCCGCAAAGGGCGACTGGCAGCGTTTTCAAACGCACTATCCCGCCTTACGCCGGGCCTACGAGCAGCACCTCAACCAACCCCTTCGGGCTGAAGTACAGGCCATGGCTCGCCAAGACCAGCAACTCGCTTTTACCCATTTATTGAAGCTGAGCAAGCGGGCCAAGGAGCGGTTCTTGCGTGAGAAATTTGCCCCGCATAGTGCGCGCCAAATAGCCAAACTAACCCGCATGCTGCGCGAGCAAGGGTACCCGGGCGAACAGCTGATTGGCAACGGGTCCTGGATGGCCCGCATTCTCAGTCACCATAACTCTATTTCCGTGGCGCATACGCAAGCCGATACCCTCTACCAGCAGTTGCAGCCCGCGCTGCTGAGCGCCCTGCAACGCGGAGAGTTGGCCCCGGCCGAATACGCCACCTTTGACGACTGGTACGTGGCCAGCAAGTCGGACGGGCGGGAAGAAGCCTACGGCTACCTCAAGCCCTTGACGGAACAGGAACTACCGCTCGCCAATGCCCGACGAGCGCGCATTGGGTTGCGCTCGGTCGACCTGCGCAATCAGTTAGTCACGATTCAGGAGCAGACCGGCTTGAATCTGCTGCTAGATGGGACCTTTTGGGTAAAAGGCAGGATACTGGTAGTCCCCAAGAGATAGCGGGCTTCCTTGCTAGCCCAACAAAGGGACCTCTTCCTAACCCTCCCCCGTCAAAAGAACTTCGCTTGAAGGTCGCGCACGCCCTGAGATGGTCGAGAAAGGGGGGCCTTAACAAGGCCAAAAAGGTGCACCTTGAGGGGGCTCAGAAAGTGCCTCGCCGACGTGCTGGCTCAGAAAGTCAACGATGGGTGCGTTTTTAGCGCGTGCTGGGGGGTTAGTAACTCCAAAACTAATGCGTCCGAAAGGCGCACCTTATTGGAGCTAGCTTACTGGATTTAGGAGGGTGTTATCGAGAAAGCCGTCACTTCATGTGATTATGCGCCCACAAGGAGGAGATACTTTGCCCCGAAAGCTTTGTGTATGGGCGATATTCTGTACCCTTGTACACCAAGTATTGCCCTCTCAACGAAAGGGTATCCGTGCGGACCTCGTCCTTGATGGAAGGCGTGAAATTGATCGTCCGGTACATCGTTTTTGATAGGATGATGACTCGGGTTCGTTCGACTCGGTAACGACCAAAATCGACTTTAATGCCCGGTTCGGTGGCAACGATAATCGTATCGTTGTCGCCGCGGGAGTGATACGAGGCAACGCGCATAAACTGGCCCTGCTCTCGAAAGCAGAGGAGCGGGAAATCGGCGTACTGGATGCCGCGCATCTCCGCGTCATGTGGAAAGGGCTGCACCCAGGTAATTGTGCGCGGCACCCAAACGGTACTGGCCAGCGCGAGCAGTGGTTGCTCACCAGGCCAGGCCGCGTTACTGCTCCCGCTACTAGCTGCGAGCACGGCCAGCAAAAGGTATTTAGGTTGCATAGGGGACACCTTACTTAGTCATTTCACCCATCGGTTTGCGTAACAAGCTAACTAACTTGTTTCCACTATGAGCTCTAAGTAGGTAGAGGGATAGTGCTACTTAGAATTCTAGGCTATAAAGGCTTTTGATTTGCTGCCAAAGAGTGCGAGCGGGTACTTGCTGCCAGGGCTGGTTTGCCCAATTAGAGACTGTGAAGGGGGACTCCATAACACCACCGAGTCGGAGTAAGGCAGCCAGCGTGACATTGCGTAAGTAGCTATGTGCCCGCGTATTAATGGGCTCTGCGTTTAGTACGATCGTGACAGGGTAGGTAGGAAATGAGATGGGCGACTGTACCTGTAGGGTTGCTTCCAACTGGGCGTGCCTCTGTAGGCGGTCTGTCCACCAGCCGAGCCAGATGGGATGAGCCGGGTGGGCAGGATGCGTAAGCCGTAGTTCGGCCTCCTCATGAGCGAGCAGCTCACTTGAAAAGCCTGTCATTACTGCTAGCATGGCCCCAACTTCAAGCGGGGTAGGCGCAGCTAGGAAGTGGACCTGAATAGAATAAATGCCCATCGCTTTCTACGCTGCCCTGCCGACTGGTTAGTTAAGAGACTGGTTAATTTATCACACAAATTAGTACTTCCTTTAATAGCTGACTGTAGCTGAGCTTAAGACGTTTCTTGAAGGTTCGTTTAAGTAATGTGACAAATTCGACCAATAAGTTAGCTATCTCACGTAGTGCATATCCCACTCTGAGTAAGGGGAACCCGGCACACGTACTTGAGCGTGCAGGGTCAGTTGGTGCTCTGTTAAGCGCGTAATAAGCACCGGGCCAGCTTCAAGGCCGGGTGCAGGCACTACGAACAGCGTATTGCCCTGGCGAGTATAGGAACGGGTAACCGTATAGGTACTATCGCCTGGATAGGACTTGTCCCCTTGCACATGATGCGCAATTAACTCTTTGTCTGTTACGTCAAGCGAGCGCTCAGAAAACTGAGGGGGTGTATGCCTGCTTGATTCTATAACTTCTCCAGTAGATAGATGGTGTACTTGGTCTAGCTGCTGAAATTTCCAGTGCCCTTCTAAGGGGGCAGATGATGGCGCGTGTTGACAAGTAGACAGAGCCAGCAGGAAAGGTAGCGAAAGATACCAGTAAGTCATAATCGCAAAAATAACACTTTTACCATATAAATGAGGCTGTGGGTACGAATGAGCTTCTTTGTTTTATCACTTTACATAAAAACTCTTATATCCCGACTCTTGAAATCAGTACGGGTTTCGGCCCGCCCGGTCGCCGCTGCCGGCGTGGTACTCTTCTAATTTGGAGACCCCTCGAATTTAAATCTAATAGTATTCTACAACTGACCTGCCGCAATCGCTCATGTCGTCTGGAGTTCTCCTATGCTGAACTAGCGGAGGCCTCACTATATCCTGATGCGGTGTGCTGCTGAGGTTGCTACAGATAGCCCGTGCCGTGCTATATCAACCTATTAGAACCGGACATGATAAAAGTATAACACTAAGCGGGGTGTCATACCAAAAAAGGCAATAATGAGGCTATTATTATATAGCCTGAAAGATGTATGTTTACTGAATAACTATCCTTTTCCAATGAGAACCAAATTATTTCCCTTACTAGCAATAACTCTGCTACTGACCCAGTGTAAAAAACGTGAGCCTGCCCCAGTCTCGGCCGACCCGCTCACCCTTCTGCCACCAGAAACCCAAAATGGTGCCGGCACTTTTGGCTGCCTCATTAATGGCAAAGCGTACGTGGCACCCTATTCTACCTCCGCACGGGGCGACTGGATGTCTACAACTAGATTAGGAATCAGTAGCAGTGTAACGGAAAGCGTTGCTACGAAGGGTATATCAGTATTGCTTGCCTTGAATGGAAGCTTGGATACTAATCAACAGTTTACTCTTATTTCCTCTGCTTCGCCATATCCCCTATTTACACCTGGCCGCAATCAATTCTGGGCGGCTTCCGCTGGGGGGACCTGCACTTATGACGGCAGCTACATTAAGACGGGCAAGATAGAACTAGTAAGATTCGACGGAGTAGCACGCGTCGCCTCGGGACGGTTTGCCTTCACCCTCTATGAACCTGGTGGCTGCGACACCCTTAGGGTCACTAACGGGCGCTTTGATGTTAAATTCTGAGTATTCCTTTCCTTTTTTCACCCTTTTCCTCTTTCTATGAAAAAGCTTTTACTACTACTGATACTCCATGTCTATGCCTCGGTTGGGTTTGCCCAATCTACGCGCTGGCAGCAGCGAGTTGACTCTATTTTTCAGCACATTGACCGCTCGCAGGTAAGCACAGGCCTACTCACCAACTATGGCTTTGCACTCAAAAACTATAACCTGTTTCAAGGAACGGCCCTCACGAATGCAAACAAGCTCCAAAGCTTACCTGAGTGGCGCTTGCTGTATACGGCCATGCAAACGAGCGTTTTCAACGCTAATGCTACGCTGCCGTCCCTATCAGTGGCCAATCAACGCATAGCACAGGTGCAACAGCAGGCCCCATCTGTAGTGAGTATTACCACACTGCTAGCTCGTTACGACCGTTTTCGTGATGATGCTGGCACAGCTGGCCTCGTCACGGTGAACAACCGACAGCTCTACGATAATCCTTATCGCTCGCGCTCACCCTACGAGCAACGTACCCTAGTGGCCTTATGCCCGCTCCAAACCGTACTCACCACGCGCACACCACAGTTTTCATTTCCTACGCAACTCCGCTTCACCAACGCGGCCCCCACAATTACAGCGCTGGAATTTGATGCCGGCGACGGCCAAGGCTATCGTACTGCGGTATGGGACCATCCTATCGGGGCCAGCTACGCCGCCAATGGCACCTATACTCTACGCTTTCGCCTCACCTGTATCGATGGTACTGTGCTGCTTAGCCAAGCCCGACTCGACGTGCAGCAGCCTGCTACCTTGGCTGCCCGCTACGGCGCTAGTAATGCTATAACGCAGCATAGCAGCACCCTGTTTATGGATACTCGGGCCTACAATGGAGCCGTAGCTAGCGCAAAGGTGACGGTAGCCTATGCCAATGGCAATAGTACAGGGACTATTCGTAAACCACTCATTGTTTTTGAAGGCTACGATGTTAGCCATGCGCTAAATAATCCAAGCCTAGACTATAATTATAGGTACTTTGTAACACAGTCAGATTTTGGAGCAGTTTTTACGCAATACAATATTACTAATCAAGGTGATAAATCCGTCTTCAATGACCAAATCAGCGAAGTAGGCCAGTACGACCTCATTTTTGTCGACTACGACAATGGCACCGACTACATCCAGCGCAATGCTTACTTGGCGGAGCGAGTAATACAGTGGGTGAACGACAACAAGCAGCCCCTCAATGGGGTGCGGCAGCAGAATGTGGTGATGGGGATGAGTATGGGCGGTTTGGTAGCCCGCTACGCCCTGCGCGACATGGAGGTGCGCCGTGCCAGCAACACCAGCCTACCCGCCCACGACACGCGTCTTTACATTTCGCATGAGGCTCCACATCAAGGGGCTAACGTACCGCTCGGCTTTCAATATATGGTGAAAAGCGTGGCGGCCATTCAGCTGTTTCCCGGCTTTACGCTCGGTGGCATCAGGCCCGAGTTAGGCAGTTTTGCCGGCCTGCTTGAAGAGCCAGCTACCCAGCAACTCCTTATCTATCAGACAGACCCCCGCGGCAGTAATCTGCACACGGCTTGGCTCAACGAGTATAATCAGTTAGGCTACCCGCAGCAGTGCCGCAACGTGGCCACCAGTGGCGGCTCGGAGTGTGGCCGGCCCCAAAACTTTGCGCCAGGTGCCCGGCTGCTCACCATCCAGGGTAGTGGACTACTCGATTCGGACTATAATTTTTATGCTAACGCGGGAATTTTTCTGATTGGAACTACCGCAGGAGCAATTGGTGGGCCCTTAGGCCTTTCGATAGGCGCTACCGTAGGCTTCATTCTCTCACTAGGCAACTTCGAGGGTCGCGTCGATTTTACCGTGAATGCCCTGCCTAGTCAGCAGCAGCGCAACATATTTCACGGACGGTTTTCTATCTGCAAGGACATTTTATTCGGGTTGTTCTCTACTTGCCTGCTTGACTACGCCGACGATAACAACTCCGCAACCTACATGCTCCCCTACGATAGCGCGCCAGGCGGTATCTATGACCTCAACCAAGTAAGTGGCAACGCTATCAGCAGTATCGGCCCTAGTATCCCCGTAGCTGGCGTCCAGGTAACAGTGCAGCCTACTTTTTGCTTTGTGCCCACTACCAGCGCCCTTGACATTGGTGGTAATAATGTGGCTCTGACTCCACAAGACCTTACTGCCTCTTACTCTAATGCTGCCCGCCCCGCCGCTCCTCGCAATACACCCTTTACCAATTTCATCACAGGCGTGCGCGACAATTTGACTCACATTCTCTGGAATGGTCTCAATAGCAAGTGGGCCTTCCAAGAAATGGAGCTAGCCCCACAAAATATCAATTGCCTGGGCTTCTGCCAAGCTGACCTAAACATTGTGGGTAACGCAACTATCTGTGCGAGTGGCACTACTTATAGCATCAATGGCTTGCCGCCTGGCACAGAAGTCACTTGGTTTTTAAGCACTTCTACCAATGTATCAAGGACCTATAGCTTTAATACACCAACTTTCACTACCGCCTATACTGGGAGCGGCAATAGTGGAACAGGCACACTCACAGCTCAAATCCGCAGTGTTTGTGGTTCCGTGGACATGCGCAAGACTATATACATAGGTACTCCCGCGCCGATTGAGTTAGAAGAAGACCTGTTAGCCTCCGATCCATGCGCTAAAATCGCGTGGTTTAATATCCTCAATTATGACCCGCTGCTGACCTACAGCGCCACGGGCGTGACGGGCATCGGCAATGGCCGAATTCGGGTGAAAGGGCGACCCGGCTCCTCAAACGCAGCGTTCACCGTAACGGTCACTAATAGCTGTGGCAGCTATAGCACCAGTACCTCAGCCTTGTTCCCCGAGTGCGGCTACCGCTACGCCACCTACCCTAACCCTGCCGACGACGGCCTGACCGTGGAGCAAACCAGCAGCGCTGATTCCAAGTCTAGTGCCGCCAAGAGCCCGAGCGCCAAGACCACAGCCACTAGTATGCCCTTCACCGTGCGGCTCTATTACACTCACGGCACGTTACATATGCAGCAGACAACTAGCACCGCTGCACTGCGGCTAGGGGTAAGCACTTTGCCAGCCGGACTCTACCTCCTACGCATTGAGGCCGATGGGAAGGTAGTAGAAAGCCGCCAGCTTCAAATTACGCACTAGGCTTACAGCTTTATTTCTGCCAGCTGAATATAAACTTCATTTTAGTAGGTAGCCCCGACTCACTTACGTGAGCGGGGCTACTTTATTCTTAGCCAACTGAGTCACTTCTTATAGCGCTGCGCCTTTCTCCTGTGATTCCACTATTTTGCTTTGGTAGGAGGTGACCCATACTTCGGGAAATAGCCCCCCACGGCGGCCACGCAGGTGGTATATGGCCGAGGGGGCGTCGTTCAGTTTCACTTGCGGCCATCACAGGCGGGCGTGCACTATGTGCGCGGCTACGTGACGGACTACGATTCTAGTGCCAGTGCTCGGCCGGGCGTCGAGTATCAAACGAAGGAGAAGGAGCTCTACTTTCAACAGCGGTACTGGGTGAACTGACCCGCCGAAGATAGGAGCGTGACTGAGCGTTAGGGAAGGCAATTTTACAAGAACTGTGTTAAAAGTCAAGCTTTCAGGGCAAGTTTTGAGGTAAAATCAGCTTGGTAAGGCACACCTGATTTGAGGATAGCAAAAGCTTGTTTGAGCAGTTTGTTGCAGACGGCAATCAGGGCCAGCTTCTTGTTCTTGCCCTTGGCCACGAGCCGGTCAAAGAGGGCCTGGTAGGCCGCGTTCGTCTTCTTGGCCGAGAAGCTGCACATAAAGAGCTTCCCGCGAATCAGCCCACCGCCCATTTTGGTGATGCGCACCTTGCCGCGAATACTAGTGCCCGAGGTGTGTTCGCGCGGCGACAAGCCGGCCAGGGCAATCAATTGGCGATAGTTGTCCAGGTGGGTGAAGCCGCCAGCAAAGAGCAGCAGCATGCCCGCCGTCTTGCGGCCAATGCCTGGAATAGAGCAAAGTAACGTCATCTGGGCCGCGAAACGCTCTTCCAACAAGGCCAACAGCTCGGCCTCGACGGCTTCTACTTGCTGGGTTAAGTTTTTCAGTGTCTGCTGAAGACGTTTTAAGGCAAGCTTACTAATAATGGGTTGGCGTTGCAGGGCTTCAAGGGCGTTACTGAGCATGGTTTTTTGCTTGAGCAGCTGCTCGTTGACCTGTTCGAGCTGTCGACACTCCACCAGCACCGTTTCATCGGGTTGCCAGATTTTGAGCGGTTGCTGTTGGCCGTAGCGCAGCAACCATTGAGCATCTTTGCGGTCACTTTTACTTTTGCTTAAGTACATCTGAATGAAGCGCTTAATGACCAATGGATTGAGTATCGCCACTTGTCCACCCTGCTCATGCAGGTGATAGGCTAAGGCTAGATTGTAAGTGCCGGTGGCTTCCATCACAAACTGGCAGTGGGCCCCGCAGGCCTTTACTAATTGCTGAAAGCCGGCTTTGGTATTGCTGACTTCCAGATGCTTGGCTTGGTCATTGACCAGGTAGCAGACGGCGAGCGTGGCTTTGCTCACGTCAATGCCGACGACCGGCAAGGGTAGTAGGGGAGTCATAGCGGGAAGCATGGAGGTGAAGAAAACGCGTAAAAAGGACTTCCAGGGAATCTTCTATTATCCTAATACAGGCTCTGCGGCCTCACGGAACTGTCCAAAGTAGCCCTAGAAAAGAGTGGGGATTGTCATGTAAAACGAGCTCAATGGCCCCATAATCGACGAATCTTACTCCACTCTTTTCCTTTTCAGCAGCCCCTATTACGGGGTACAGGCAAACATAGGATAATCCACGTGGCTGTTGCAAAAGAGGATTATGCGCCAAAAAAGGTAACTGGGTATGGGCAAGGCGATGGCCAAGCTAACGGGTTGCTGAGGCGCAGCCGCGCGTAGATACTTCTTCAGATTATAGGCCATGGCGGCCAGGTACAGCACCTTGGCGGCCCCGGCTTGGCCTTTTTTGCTGATTTGGCGCAAGCCATAGCAGGTGATGAGACTGCCCAGCACGGGCTCGACCGTCGCGGCGCGCAGGCGCAGCATACGTTTGCCTAGTCGAGTGGCTAAACGCGCCAGCATGCGGTCGTAGTGGGCTTTATGAGGGGTGTGGTGTAAGCGCTTTTCCTTGGCCTTCTTGCCCTTACACTGTTCCCCAAGGGGGCAGTGCTGGCAGTCCGCGGCCTTCGCCATGTAGCGCTTCTTGGCGTGTCCCTCCAAGTCGACGAATATTTTATGAAACGTGAGTTGTTTGCCCTGGCTGCAGATGTAGCGGTCACTAGCTGCGTCATACGTAAAGCCCGTGCGCTCGACTTTGTACTTGCCATGAGCTGGTATATAACCAGTTAAGCCACGTACTTCCAGGTGTTCGTAGTTCTCGCCCGAGCTATACCCGGCATCGGCTACGACCCTAGACAGGCCTAGGCCGAAGGTCTGTAAGCGCTGCCGGGTGACCGTCACAATGGCGAGCAAGTAGCGGCTATCGCGCCAGTCGGCTAAGTCCGCGTGGATGTGCGTGATGATCTGGTGCGCGATATCCACGCCCACGCTAGCCAGATAGGCTAATAGGCGCGGCTTACCGGTCTTGTAGGCAATCCGCGCCTGCGGATCGGCCGGACTATAGTGGGTCAGGTTGCTAACGAGCTGGCCCGGCTTGGTGGGCCCGGCCTTGCGAATAGCGGCCTGCACGCGCTGCTGCTGCGCCAAGCGATTGGCCGAAGCGGTGATGACGGGTGTGGGGCCACTGGTGGTCGTCTCGGGGGCGAGCAGCGCGCGCTTCGGCTGCAACCGACTCATCGAGGCGTTAGCTCTAATGTATGCCGAGTCAATCACTTGCGTATGCCCGCTCACCAAGCCCTGGTGCACACACAGGCCCACCACGTGCGTGAAGTAGGCCTCGAAGACGGCCACGGGCAGGCGCTGGCGCGTGCGGCAGATCGTGCTGTGATTGGGCAGCGGATGCCTACGTGCAGGCTGGCGAGCTCCACCAGTTTGCGATCAGAAGTAATATTTTCTAAGTGCTGGACTAAGAGTAACTTGAAAAAAACGACAGGGTCGAGCGAGGGGCGACCGACAGGGCTATAGAAGGGGGCGGCTAGGGGCCGCACAAAGCTAAAATCGACGCGCTGGAGCAGGCGCAGGTAGATGTGCTGTGCCGGGACGAGCTTGACCAGCGACGTATCGATGGGGTGGTAGCCTAACATAGGCCAGCAACTTACTAACAAGCAGTCAATTGTATTTTTGCAACAGCCACAGTCGTTATCGGACTCGTGCTTCTAATCAAGGGCACTTCTCAGGCTCATATCTTCTCGCTGTCAGTTTCAATTAGACCACCTCAATACATAATCGATCGGTTACGGGTTTTGACGATATTGCTGAGAAATAACTACAAATCCCAATAATTTGATTTAGGGTTCATCTGCTTCCCTAACAGCCAATAATTATCAAAATCACATTCGAAAACTTCATCTGTATAGCTTATATATCCCAATTCGAATCCTCTATTAATTGTTTTGAACATGGATTCGATAGAGTCAAATATTGGCTGAATTGTGCCATCTGAGATAATTGTGTATACAAATTCATCCGCTTCGATTAATTTTATTAAATGAATATCATCATAAAATATTTCAAAATAATCTTCTCCATACACTTTAAGGGACTTATTTTCTTCATATGAAGACAAGGACTCTTCTAAGGAAGAGAAAATACCGAAAACCCCAAATGTTAATTTGCCTATAGGATCATTTTCAATAGCAATTCCATCACGCCATTCATATAACTCTTTGCATTGGCTTGGCAAAACAAATCCTAATTCAGTATGTAATTTATTCGTTGTATAAGACATGTCTTTTTTGACAAATTTACTTAATAAACGAGGATTAATTTCATCCAAAATTGACTCAAATTTCTGCAATTCGTTCAGTAGTGCCATGCGAAGATTATTTCAACATTTAAAAAAAATGCGTTGTTAACCAAATTGCTGCCAGCTTATACAGCTGGCAGCAATTTGGTTATATCAACCGGTTAAAATACATAATACTACTTAATTTAGGCATCAGGCATGGGATGATAAGGATTCAATTGCTGAAGGAGCAATTTAGGTACCAATATAATAGGTAGAAAGCTGGGTATTGTGGTTGGTATTACAGGTACAGGTACTGGAACTAGTCTTGGTTGACTTGGCACAGGATAAGCCGGAAAATACAGTACCGGAGCAGGTTTCTTTTGTTTAGTAGAAGGTCTCGGCACCACTAAAAAAGCCGTATTATCAACGTAATTAAAAGATGCATATAAAGCATTGAGATCTTCCGCCTGCTCAGCATTCTCTAATGCTGGAACATACTTTACGAAAGCTTTTCCAGGCCCACCCTCATAGGTAGACGCATATGGATATTCGTCTCGTTGAATACCCAAAGATCTTGGTTTAGGTTCAAGTGCTTTTGTTGTATGATATCGATCTGCCTTTTTTCTTTTTCAGAGGCATATCTTTTGTAATGTAACAAGGTAGGGCTACCCAGATCAATCGCCTCCTTAGTAAATAGGTATATAGATGGAGTTCTGTCTTCATCTACAAAATGAAAGCGAGCTTGAAAATTAGTTTGTTGCCAAGCCTTAAATAGATTGCGCGCATGGTCACCTGTGAATTCAACTCCATCTGTTACGTTAATTATATCTCTGCCATCAGGATCAATATTAATTAAGCTATTATTTAAAGAGAAATTATAAGGACTACATTCATGAAATTTTTCAGCAAGAGGGTCGATAGAATGCCAACGTCCTAACTGGGCATCATAGAAGCGAGCACCGTAGTCTGCCCAGTTCAAGCCTAAGTCCTCTTGCTTCTCCTTACCATTATACTGAAATTTGCTATTCGGGCTGCCTGCCTGCTCAATGCCGGCTAAGTTAAGCCCCCAAGGGTCGTAGTGATTTTCCTGTACTAACAACTGCGGCTGCCGGATGGCGAAGTCATCGAAGTAAACGGGCAACGAGCCTTCGTTCATCAGCTGAATTTTGACGTAGCCCTCCTTGCTGGCAGCCGCACCAAAGTCCACCGGCAAAGAAAATGCAAAGCGCTGCCAGCCTGTGGTAGGATAATTATTAATCTGCTCGCGGTGCTCCGCCCCCACGGGCTGGTTGTTATTATCGTAGAGCTGCCAGCCAATGAACGCATATTTCTGCCCCAACGGCTGCGGGGTGGTTCCGGCCGCGGTAGCACGAGTACGGACCGACGACTTGGCTGCTACCAGCGCAGTCAGTGCGCCTGTTACATTGAACTGCAGTCCTGGGAACCAGGCCGGCTGCCTGGGTTCCAACTGGCGGGTGTCGCCAGCCAGCGGCTGCACGAGGGTTGGCGCAATAGCTAGAGTCATTACCCGAGCAGTTCGGGATATAGTAGAGACTGGTGAACTCGTCGAATTAGTCTGCGCCCCAGCCGGCGAGGTATAGTAAACCTCTACGTCCAACTGGTCGTTTTGAGAAACCGCCAGGTAGTTGGACGGGCCGCCTGTACTGGCATTCATGGTGGAGCCTGTACTGGCCAGTGAAATGGCATACGCGGAGTTATTCCGAGTCGGTGTCGAAACCCGCCGAGCACCTCCATAGGTGAATTTTGGTGCGTTACCCTCTTCCTGGCTGGCATTATCTGAGGTAAGTAGGCGCGTCTGCGTCGTATTGCGGAACGTCACACGCAGATTGCCTAGGTGATCCTTCAAGTGGTACTCGTAATCCCATTTGTTGCCCGAGGCGGCCGCGGAGTAAAGCGCTCGCCCCTCCGACGTATGCACGAACACAGGCACCTGCTGCTCGTAGACGAAGCCTCCGGCATAGTCCACTGTCTTCGTGGGTATGCTCCCCCCGCCAGCGTACACCCGCTGCGTGAGCTTGGTGCCCGTCGCCGTATAGCTGTATTCTAATCGGTTGCCACTCGCGAAGCGAATGGCCGTCGGCAGATTCAGCACGTTGTAATCGATACCCGTGATGCCTTTGTTCTTATCAACCCGCAGGTTGCCGTTTTCGTCGTATTGGTATTCGGCGCTGCCGCCGGCGGTATATTTCTGCCCGTTGTCCTCGAAGTCGTTGGGAGCCGCCGTCGCTGCGACGGCCGCATCATCCACCCCAAGCAGGCGGTTCCCGTCGCTGATGCCGTCCCCATCCTTGTCGTAGGAATAGCTGATGTTGTCCATCACATCGTAAGTGCGCGGCGCATTTCGGTCCGCCGGGTTGCCCGTCACCATCCCACGCCGCTGCAGGCTCTTGATGTTGCCGTTGGCGTCATAAGTAATACCCGAGACGCTATAGTTACTCCGCTCCAGGTTTTGCCACGAGCCGTCGTAAGCCCGGTAGCGCGCGTTGGTAATGCGGCCGGCTACGTCGTAATCATAGCCGAAGCCCCGGAGGGTTTGATCTGCTTGGTTACGAGTCCGCCACATGACCTCGGAAATGTTGCCATTATATTGCAAAGCACTGGTTTGCAAATTCTGATTCTTATCGTACATCAACTCCATCCCGAACAAGTCGGGCTTGGTAAGAGTCAGGTCATCCGCATTAGGATCAGCCCCATTGAAGAAGCTGCCGTTATTACTCAAGTTACGGTCATTGATGTTAGAAAGCCAACCCCGAATCGTGTAGCGGTAATCCACCGACTGCAGAAAAGTAGTAGCGGCCGCGTCCGTGCTGTGCAGCTTCTTGTCCACCAACTGGCCCAACTCGTTGTATTCGTTGCTGGCCAGCAGCACCTCGGCTTCCCCATCCAGGCTCTGCCACTGTTGCAGCAGGCGGCCAAGGTGGTCGTAGCGCATCCGCTGAGCTATGGTGTGCTGCTGGGCCGTTGATGCCCGGTGTGTCGAGAGTGAGCTGCGGAACTGCGCGTCTAGAAAGGACCCATAATTGTAGGTAACCCGGTCCTGCCCCCCGAGGTGGCTGGTGGCGGTAGTCTGCAAAGGCCGATTACGCAAGTCATAGTATGTAATGCTGGTTAGGTACTTACTCGTCTCATCGACCCTCACCTTGGTGCCGGTTACTTGGCCTCGTACCCAGGGATTTCGTTGAGCTATCGTCACCCCGGCCTCTTCACGAAAGGCAAAAGAACTCAAGGCCGGATAGGCGTACGTATCATAATACGTGATGGTGCGCACAGCGGCCTCCGGTAAGACGGGGTAAGCTTGGTTAAGCGTATAGCCGATATCGGTGTTGCTGCGGCTCTCGAATAATGTAGCGGCGGCCTGCTGATCTAAGGTTGCCTGAAAGGCAGCTCGACTTTGGTTCATTTCTACAACGCCGGTGACGATAGGACGTCGCAGTGCATCATATTTAGTGATAAGCCAAGGCAAGGTATTCGTAGCTGCTTGTCGAGCATCCTGCTTCCCCACTATGTCATCGTGTTGATTATAAACATAGCTAATCGCTCCCGCACCGGGCACTTGCTTTTCTATCAAGCGTCCCCGACTATCGTACTCATAGCGAAAACACCACATGTCCAGGGCATCTGACAAGCTGATGCGTGCTTGTGCCAAAGCACGTGTGCCCTCGGGTTGAATCACGATGCGCAATCTGTTAAACGCGTCGTAGGCATACTGCGTAACCAAAAAGCCAGCATCGGCCGTGCTAGTTACGCTAGTAGCTTCCTGCACCTTTTTGACTAACAACAGGCCATTCCTGTCTTTATACTCCACTGTGAGATATCCGTGCTCGTCTTTCGTCTCGGTGACGGTGAGTTGTCCTGCACTGTAATAGCCAGCGGAGGATATGGCGCGGGGGGCTGATCCACATTCTAATAGGAGTACCTCATTAGCCACGTTCGTTCGCCACGACTGTTTTACGGTGTGGTCCGAGCTACTCCAAGCAGCAGTCGCATCAGGCTGCCAGCTAGTACCCGCCGCACCTTGCCGAACAACGCGGTTAAGCGCCGAGGCTTCATATTCTATTTTGGCCCAGGGTGCTGCATCAGTGGCAACACGTTTACCAACCGTTTGGTAAAAATTTGCTTGTTGGGTAAGTGCTCCCGTTTTAAAGCTTTCATCATTACCCCTAGCATAAGGTAAGTAAGTCATATCTAACCGGCCCATCGGGTCGTACGTGACAGGAGTTACCAAGTCCTGTTTAGCAGGGGTAGCCTGATAGGCAACTGTCTGCATAGCGCGGCCCAATCCATCGTAGTACGTCGTACTACTAGCTACCTCCGCAGGGGGTTGCTCAGTCATCGCCTGCTCCGTGGTTTTGCCAACCACTTGCGCCGTACGCGTTCTTATATAGTTGAGCGCACTCAAAACCGGCTGAACCTTAATCGAGGCAGTAGCGGTCAAATTATTATTACAGCCCGTACCCGTTACTATATAGGTAGTGGTAGTAGTGGGGGAGACGGTAATGCTGGTACCGCTACCAGCGAATACACCTGCACTGGTAGCCCAGCTAAAACTGTTGACTCCATTACCGGTTGCTGTTAAGGTGACTGAGCCACCACGCACGACTTCCACGATGTTACCCAACTGAAGCTTCGGGGTCGCTGCGAAGGAAATGGTCGGCGTAAACTGCGGGGTAACAGTTAGCGTCAGGCGCAAATTACCTGTCCGGGTATTCCATCCTTCGGCAACAATAAAATAATAACCGGCTGGCAACAGCGCAGGTAGCGCGGGCGCCAGTGTGTTGCCATTAGCAGTAACGGCAGTAGACGATAAATAAGACGTGTTATTCGTGCAGCCGACTGCTGCATTCATGCCGCTGTCATCGTCGTGCCAAGCCTGCGTCGGTGTATTGATATTTAGCAGGTGGATGTACGTGTCAAAGTCCGAACCACAGGTGCTAATAGTGACTTGGCTGGGCCGGGTAAGTGTCAGCCGATAATAAATATCGGGGGAAGGTTGGCCGGTAGGAGTGCTTGCGCTATAATCATAGTTATTGAGGTAGCAGTCCGTAGTGGTATTAGCCACGAAAATTGACGTGGCAGGGCAAGAGTCATATGTTCCGGCACTTGATGCTGTACTAGGCGTACCGGTTGGTATACATTTGACTATATTCACGCTTAGTGTATAGCTATTCCCTGAACTGGAGCGATACATAAGCCCACCTGCGCCTGTAGCAGTCCACTTCAACGTAATCCGTGGGCCGCTTTGGGCTATTATTTGATACTGCCCATCAATTCTCCAGTTGCCGTTATCCGTCGTGCTGCCTGACCAAGAGTAGGTTACGTTAGCATTAACAGGTGTAGCATTTGCATCATAGTTATTTGAGGTGATTTGCTGTGCGTGAGCTTGCTGAGCCGTTAGAAGAGTAACTGACGCGACTAACAAAATGAAAGCAAATACGCATGTTAAACTTTTAGTTATCAGCATAATAAACCGGCTGATAAGAAGGTAAACGTTTCCCATAATGCCTAAGAGACAGATGTCTATGAAATAGAGTGGAAGTAGTGTTGCGCTTTAGCGTTGATAGTGATACTCTATCTGCTTAAGGATATTTCCTTCTTGGTCTCGCACGATGCCGAGTCGATTCAATCCATCATATTGGTTCTGGATGGATCTGCCGCTGGCGTCAGAAGTACTGCTCACCCCTACACCTGGTTGGTGCGTGTACGTGGTCATCTGGGCCCCAGCCGGGTGTATGCGCACATCATCAAACCAAGTGCGGCCCCCTCTCGCATTAGCGCTGCTGTAGAAATTGGTCAGGCGGTAATTAAGCTTGACGACATCAGCAGGCACCTCAATTTCCTTTTCTAGGTAGACCCATTTATTTAAATCTATAGGCTCGATGGCGAGGTAATCAATATAGGTAAAAGAGCCCGTCTCCCCAGCTTTATACATGAAAAGAAAGAGCTGCGCGGTTGGGCCTTCGCTATATACCCACCCTGAAAAAACAAACTTTTTAGGAGCTGTCAGAGCGATAGTCAGCGGGGTCGTACTAAAACTGTGGGACTGATTTCCCGGATTAGATGAAGTTAGTCTGCCTGCCAGGAGGCCTGTACGCGAGAGCTGATTATCGTAAGTTAGCGCAGCGTCCCATCCCAGGTTTTCCTCAAAATTGCTATGGAACACTTCGCTGGGAGCTGCATTTTCTATTTTTGCCACTGGTAGCGTGTTACTATAGCCCCACAGGTAGCTGCTCATGATCCCGCCCGTAATGGAATAATCAGCATTTGTGACCCCACCTTTCACCAAACCTAGCGGATTACCAGTAGCATCGTATTGTGTAAAAGAGGCCTTTAACTGCATCTGTGAGTTGCCTCCCGCAATATTCAAGGGACTGCCCGCTTGGCTACCATACGCCGTGGGAGTATATTGACTGAGCGGTTGAGGCGCTTCAAGACGGAAATACTGAAAAGGCAATAAGCGACTTTTGTCTGGTCCAGCGAAACGATACGTTTGCACCGTAGCCCCAGTGACCAAGCCATTACGTGTGAAAATCGTCTCGATAGGCGAGCCAACCATGTTCTTAGTCGTCATCGCATAAACCGCACTCGCTACCGGGTCGCTAAGGGGTAGAGGAGGTGTAGAGCCCGGGAACGTTAAGTCGAAGGGATAGCGATACGTAGTAGTTACCGTCTGCTGCTTGCTGTCTATCGATGATTCGGATGCAATTAATCCGTACCCCAGAGAGGTGTTCGAATTATATACTGAATTCTTGACAGTCGTAATAGGATTCTGGCCGTTTATGTCGTAAAGCGTCTCAGTTTCCTTATTTGGTAGGTAAGAGTACGTATATACTTTATAAGCAGTGCCTTCCTCAATGGTTGTAGACCTATCAGGGCACAAAACCGTTGATAGAGCTTGCATAGCTGGCACGTAGCCTGTTTCCTTTCCAAGCGCTACATACTCAATTAGCCGCTGTCTAACCCGCTGACCCGTTTTGTTGAATATTTCCTCTTGCAGAAGCTTGCCACGCTCTTCCTCTTTTGAGGAGTACGGCGAGTAGAGTGTGCGGCTGTTTTGAATATCTGCTTGAAGTACAGCTAACGGGGCTTCATCACCATTTCCAGTATCAAAATTGCTGTATTGGTATTGCGTATAGCCACCATCACTACGTTTCTCTACCACAGTGCTGTAGCCTATGTGACTGCCTTGGCTATTGCTGGAAGCGGGCAAAACTGATTGCGCAGAAAATATACTTTTACTATATCTAGTATCTACAACATCAGCGGCCCGCGCACTATAATCCGAAAATGAGTAACGTACCCGGCCGCCTAAAATACCACTGGATGGTAGCGAAGAGCTTTTACTAGGTGCGTAGCCAGTTACATATAAGTATTCTTTTTCTAACTTCTGCTGCGGATTATCTAACGAATAGCTGGTGATCCTTTTGATACGTACCCCGCCGGCATTTCCAGCGGTAAGGTCAAGAGTGCTAGAGCGGGCTTCATCGAGCTGCTTACCGTATGCATGTTGCTCGTACAGAAACTCGGTCACACCCCCGGTAGGGTATACGACTCTCGTAAGCATCCCTGTTAAATAAACTGCCGAGTCCGGACTAGGATTGCGGTCTGAATAGTACGTGTCGTAGTTGAGATTAGCATTATTATAATCTTCAACAGTCGCGTATCGAGAATTGGCGTTGTAGAATTCCCAATGATCACTCTTGCCTGACAAATAAGCCGGTTGGTTACGGTATTTATTATAGCCGAAACGGTAGGCGGGTTTGGTGGAACCGTCAGAACCTTGTTCAGTAACAGATAGAAGAATTAGCCGTTCTTTCAGGTTGGGATTATTATTGTAAGAAAATATAAAACTCTTGATGGGCTGACTAAGTGCAGTTGAAATAATTTTAATAGTATTAAGCTGCTTCCATTTAAGATTACCTAAGCAAGCGGGATACGGTATCGCGTTTGGTTGATCATTTTGGCCTAGATATAAAAATACTGGACGGCCTTTCGCTGCTTCATTAGCAAAAATTGATGTTCGATATGGCAATTCTATACTGAGACCCCGGTCAAAGTAAACTGTATTTTGAGAAGTCTGTATACTGCGTAAATAAACTGGAGAGATTAGTTTGCCCTTATAAGAGTTAGCCACACTATTTACGGTTCTATTAATGCAGTTTGGTCATGAATTAACAACGCCTGGAGAAATAGTCTTGGTTTCTATAACATCTACTAAGCTGACATACATTTGCGCAATGTAATCAGTAATATCACGTTCATACTTCAGCGTTATCTGATAACCACTAGGATGAATAATTTTTGTGAGATACCACGCGCTCGCTACCCAGTAATCTGAGAATTCATTAAAAATGTCAAGTTGTAATTCAATGGCATTTGCCTCCTTCGGCCCGCCAAAGATATATTGTGTGCCATCCTCGGTGGTAATAGTAAATCCTACAAATATTTGGGGTGCACCATCTCGGCCACCTTTGCTATTTTGAGGGTATGGGATAGGGCAAGCTTGAAAGGAAGATGACATGCCAGGTACCGTAGGAGTTACCTTAACTGGTCTATTACATTTAACTTTCCAATTTCCGTCGGCATTCAGGTAGAATTTCCCACTGTAGCCACTGAAATTAAATGAGAATTCGTCAGGCTCTGTATCTCCCCCTCCATTTAAGGAACCTTTTGCAATTGATTGCAGGTAAGCCGGATCGCTCCAACCAGTTCCATTTAACCGGCCCTTATTGGAGTATTTTAGAGGACGCGTTTCCAGCGCGTGGAGGCACTTTTTTGACCCGTTTTCAGATACCCCTTATTGGACTAGCGTTGACTCGATACAAAATAGCGTACGATTAGGTATCCGTTACTCCTCATTATCTAATTCTACCTCAGCTTCGACTACTTGGGTTTTTAGTTTAGTGAACTGGATGTGTGAGTCTAGGTCCCAACAAATGATGCGTTCTGCCCATAGCTGCTGTAAAACAGACAGGTACATCTCTTTCGTTTCGGGCGTCAGCGTAATAATCAGGATGCTGGATGTACGAGTCAGAATAGTATAAACAAACTCAAATACTTCTCCACGGTGTTCGATGCCGGCTCCGGTCGACCAGATCACGCAGGTCTTCTCTAATCCTTTCAAGCGGAGGATTGTATCTGTATCTACAGGCAAAAGACCGTTCAAACGTTCTGCAATGGCTTTTTCTAGCAGTGTGTCTTTCTCCAAAATGGTGACATCTTGTAGATTATAACCTGCGTATTGCCGAATTATTTCACTTATCTTATCTGCTAGTTGCGGCAGGTTTTCGGCATATACTAATAGTGGCCGGGCGCCGGGTGGCGAGCCCTTGTAAGGTGATATTACGCCTGCTGAGGAATTCCCTTCATACATTCCATTAATGTGTTCCGACATAGCTTTTATGGCTTCGCTAATACGAAATGGCAGGCGGTACGACCCTTGCAAACGGTACGGCTTGCGCCGTTGAATCATGTTTTCCAGCCTGGGTATCTTGGCAGCACTGCTACGGCCAATCTGTACTGATTGTGCTAAATCACCTGCTAAGACTAGGTGGTCAGGATTTTGCAGAAGGTGTTGGAAAATCTCAAAATCCGCTGGCGTACAATCCTGAAACTCATCTACGAATATGTATTCGTAAATCATGGGAATATTTCCTTGGCGCAAGGTGCGTAAAAAATGTAACCGCTTGCTTGTGAATGAATCTGCTACTTTTAAAGACCCTAAATAGTGTTGGAAGCATTCCCAAACTAATTGTCGACGCGGCTTGCCAGCATTAATCTGTGGATTGGTACCCCGACCAGGGCGGGGTTGTGTTAGGTATTGATCTCCTTCATCATAGCCCAGTCCATAATACACGCGGTGAAATTCCTCCAGCAGAAACTCTGTGTTTAATACCTTGGCGTGCCGATGTAGAGTTTGAGATTCATTGTCTTTACTCACCTTTTTGATAGCAGCTTGCATCATGGTCGTATGCCAGTCATTCATCTCGATTGTTCCCTTCAACAAGCCCAACCGAGTAGGCAGCACATCAAACCACAAGCAGGTGATGTTACGCTTTGTTGACCCTTTAAATCGAAAGCCATCCATAGTTGGGGTGCAGTACTTTTCGTCTAAAAGCTCTTTCAGCCAGCCGTATAGCGTAGCAATCAACTGTTTATTGAATGAGGTAAGCAGTATCTGTAAATTAGGGTCATACTTGCGTTCCTGAACTAGGTTTTTAATGCGCTCCGTTATTACTACGCTCTTCCCACAGCCGGCCGGACCTGATATGATAGCTGGGCGATTAGAGTGCCGGGCGGCTCTACGCTGCTGGTCGTTCAACTCAATGTCGCGACGCACCACGAGTGGTGCCAAGTATAAATGCAAAGCGCGAATGGATTCGGTCGTTTCTTTTTCAAATCCTAACCCCGCCTGTACTCTGCATAGCGCCACGGCCGTAAAACTATGGTCATCCCAGCTTACCTCATAGTTTGGTATGGGTAACCCTTTCTTAGTTCTCAACGCTCGACGCACCTGCGTTACCAGCGGTAAGGCACCAGTAAACAGGGGCTTCGCTGCCTGATAAGGGGCCACTTGGTAACCGACTGCTTTGATAGCTTCCGATACCAAGGCCAACTGCTCTTTCTTGGCTTGCTGAGCTGATGTCAGCATCATCACTCGGTCCGGCTTATATAGCCGGACTAAAGCCTGGAATCCATCAGCCAGAAATTCCTTATTCTCTACATGGTCAAATAAGTAGCTCGATACTACCCAGGCACGCGCGCCGCTACCCTCGGCTGGGGTACTCCACGAGTTTACATTGAACGAGCAAGCGATTTCCCGGCAGTCAGGATAAGCTATTAGGAACTTCTGCCACAGGAAGGTGCGATTGTATTCCAGCATAAAGGGACTGGAATCCACATTGATAATAGTGATAGTTGGCACCGGCCGATTACAGGCCTTCATACCGGCATAAACCAAACCCACGGCCCATTGCACAGCCCCCGTGCCAGCACCTAAGTCAAAAATATCTAGGTTCTCTCGCGGGTCAGCTGCTAGCAATTCTTGGAGAAAATATATTAGGAATGTATTTACCCGCCGCGCATGATACCAGAGAGAATACGTGTAGCCGATGGTAGGCCGGTCGTAACACAAGTCGTCGCCCTTGCCTAGATTAAATGACTCTACGGTAGTCACACCGATGTCATAATCCAAATTCTGAAAGCCTAACGTGGTACTATGGTGTTTATAGTACATGTTGGCCGCTTGGTAGATAACGCTGTCTATGGTGCTCTTCTGACCACTAAGCCAATCGAGTAATTGTTTTTGCATAGACGGTAGCGTAAAATAGGTGAAAAGATAGAGCTAATAGCTTGGTTGCCTTCTAAATAGGCGAAAATCCTTGTTTACCTTCCCCAATTTGGGGAATGTACTCTTTCATAATTTCTAGCACTTCTAAGTACCGGTCACTCGTCCAATCAAGCTCCTGAGTGAGCCGAACAGCTTCTTCGCGGGTGCCCGCCGTGAACTTGCCTCGCTCCGTGTGGAAAGGCTGGATAATGAAGCGAGTGATACCCGTAGCTAGCAGTCCCTGCGCAAAGGCATGAGCATCTTCTACTGGCAGAAGCGGCGTCATCGTGATACAGGCTGGTATGCCTGCCTCATGAACTTGGCGGATTGCTTGTAAGCGAACCTTATTGCCAGGGCATAACGGCTCAAATACTTTGCGTACCCGTTCACTGTCGGTGGTGATGGTCATATTGACCTGCACGGCCGAAAAGCGTTGAAACAGGTCAATATCCCGTGTTACTAAGGGGCTACGGGTCTGGACTACTAAACGCACTTGGTGGTAAGTGGCCAGCTCCCGTAGTAGGCTGCGTGTGAGTTCTAACTCCTTTTCGATAGGTTGGTACGGGTCCGTCACGCTGCTCATGTAGATGGCTTTGTTAAGCAGCGGCTTCTTGCGCAGTTTTTGCAATAGCTGGAGCGCATTTTCTTTCACGTTGACCCAGTAGCCCCACTGCTCGCGTTCGGCATTGTCGCGGGCGAAAAAGGCCGCGTAGCAGTACGTGCAGCCAAAGGAGCAGCCTGAATAAGGATTTAGCGTGAAATCGTAGCTATCCATAAAGCCGGTGGCCGGCGAGAGGATAGACGCGGCGTTCTTATAGTGAATGCTGCTATGACCGAGCTGCGTGCGGCGCGGCGCAGGCGGCGGTGGGGGAAATAAATCTGGTTGCATAGACCTAAAATCAATAGGAGCGGATAGGCCCAAGCAGGACGACTTTTTCGGTAGCTCCGGCCAGTGCGCAAGTGCCTTTCACCCGAACGATGCCCGGTGCCTCCCGGTGCGCAGCATCCCGCTGGCCTTCAAAATCAACGATTAAACCCTGTCCCTTCAGGGTTAAGCTCAATCGCAAAATATGCTGCACCGTATTGGTGAAGTGCAGAAACCAGGTGATAACCAAGGGTGCTACCTGCTTGAAGCGAATTGCGGACCCGCCTACCTGCTGATATAGCGCGGGAAGCGGTGAGCCGGTCAAGTCATTAAGTCCACTGCCGGAGAGCCAACGCATAGGGCTTTGTTCGGGCGGCTGGGCGTTGAGCAAGAGCAGCTCGGCGCGAGCCTGCGCCTGCATATCGGGCGTAAGGTTGCTATAGGTGACTTCGGTGCGGGCGCTGAGTTCTTGCGTTTCGGCGGTGAGGTGCCAGGTTTCGCGGTTGTTTTCTGTCACGGCGTGCAAGTCTTGCAGGGTGCAGCGGTAGGAATGCCACCGAAATACCACGCTGGCCAAGCCATCGCGCGATTGGCGTAGGGTAGTTAGGAAGGCGACTTGCGCGGGTGTGGCGGGCCGCAAAGCCATTTCCAGCTGCTTGCCAATCTTGGCGTGCTGCACCGGAATAACTTCCCACTCGCCACTGCGCCGCACGAGCAGCGCCTGTTGCGTGCCCGTCGCGCTAGCTGTTTTCGACTTAGTTGATGTTGCTTCGGGTGCCGGCGTTTTAAGGTTGCGAGAAGCAGCTTTTTTCACCGCTGCGCTGGGCTGGTCGGTGGGAACGGCTACGGCTTTCTTCGCAACGGCTACAGATGTAACTACGGGTTTTGCGACGGGCTTTTTGGAGGGCGCTACGAAAATTTCGTGCACTCGCTTCGCTACCTGAAACAGGGTTTGATTTACCTGCCCATCAGTTAGCAAATCAAGGGGCTGCTCAGGGCCGTTCACCGCTTGAAACGCGCTGAGTGGCGTCAACGAAAAGGCGCTAGTGCTCAGCAATAAAGGTAGAATGGTAGTGCCTTCCTTTGCAGCGGCTTTTAGAAGCGGGGGTAGCTCATCGGTATGGATAAAGTCAGAAGCCAGAAAATTGGGGCTAATCAGCAAAATTGCCACCTTGGTCTGGGCCAGAGCTTTCTCAATCTCAGCTCGCCAGTTGTCGCCCGATCGCAGCTTGGTATCCACCCACACATTGATGTTAAAGTCGCGCTCTAGAGGCTTCAGATGGGTCTTCAGGCGCTCCATCCAGGCTTTGTCGCGCTGGCTGTAGCTGATAAAAATATCGGTGCGAGCTACGGCAGCAGCTTTTTTGGGACTGGCCTTCTTAGCCGTAGCAATCTGTTTGGTAGGCGCAGTCTTCTTGGTCGCCGTCGTTTTCTTGGTGGGAGCAGGTTTCTTGACGGGCATGCAGCAGCTGAGTTAAAGAAAGTAAAGAAACGTCCAAGCGAGTTAATTAAGTCGCTGACTGTGTGCAGGAGTATTTACCACGCCAGCAGCCCCAGCAACTCTTCTTCGACCGCCTGCCAGCCTTGGTTAAGATTAATGGTAGCCACTCGCAACCGATGGGCCGTATCAAGCAATTGATAGGAGTGGCGTAACTGCCCATCGACTACCGGATACAGTAACAGTCCATCGACGGGGCGGGTAGGCTCCTGGCGCTGCGCGTGCTGCACGTAGGCATATAGCTGGTAGAGGTGGGCAGAGATGACTTTCTCCTTTTTGTAATTCTGCTTGAGGGCTTTACGGTAATACTTGCAGTCGATGATGAGCTTGTGGGATGCTTTTGTAAGCGATACATCTGTGTGCATGACGGGCAACACAGCTTGATCTGCCTCGGCGGCTGGTTTTACGGCCCAAATCAGGGTTTCAGCAGCCACTTTGTAATCCTTTTGACGGCGGCGGTAAAAGTTGCGCACGAAGCGTTCGAACAGGGCCGCCATGCGCTTGTCATTGCCCGTGAAATTGCGGAATAGTCGTTCGCCGGCTTCCTGGGTTAGCAAGACCTCCTCGTGCACCAGTTGGCAAATGCTGAGCAACAGCCGATAGTGAGCTGTGTGGCGGTGCACCACCACTTGGTCGTACACCCGCAGGTCGGGCACGGACACCAGCGCCACGTCGGGTAGGCGCACGTAGAGCGCGTGGATTTCGCGGCGCAGCGGTTTAGCTAGCTCGGGGGCAATAAGCAGGTGGTGCAAAGCAGATTTTAGCAGCCGGTTCACAGGTACGTCGTGGCTCAATTCGTCGAAAGCACACCAGCCGCGGCCAGTTAGCAGCGTTTGCTGCCGGATGGATTCGCTGAGCAGCAGCTTACCGCGCAGCCGGCCAGTGAGTTCCACTTCGGGTACATAGTCGCGGGCCAGGCCGCGCTTGAGCACGTGCGTGGTGCCCTGCACGAGTACCCGCGCCAGCAGGTCGAGCAGTGAATCGGCCGGCTCGGCGGTTACGGCTACCTCTTCGGCCTCGTCGAGCTGGTCCCAGGCGTAGGTGAGCAGGTGGTAGAGGTTCTGGACCGGGATGCTCATGCTGGGCCGTGAAGCGCCGTAATGGCTTTGGTGGCTTTGGCTTCGCTGTCAAACCAGTACTCGCGCAGCAGCGGGGCCAGGTCGTGGCTCACGATAGCGGCCCACCACTCGGCCGGGGTCTCGTCGGCCAGCGCAGTGCAGAAGTAGCTGTGGCCAATCAAAAAGCCGGTGCCCAGGTTTTTATCATCCTTGATAGTCACGTTCAGAGCTACTACCCGTGCGAGAATGTCGGCCGCCAGCTCTTCGGGAATCTGGTTGTCAACGAGCTGCTGGCGTAGCTTATCGCCCAGCAGGGGTACCAAGTCTACAAAGGTGAAGCGCCGCCGCAGGGCATAGTCCACCAGAGCCAGCGAGCGGTCGGCGGTGTTCATCGTACCGATGACGTAGAGGTTGGGCGGCACATAGAACGGGGCTTCGTGAGGCTTGCGGTAGGTCAGGGGTAGGGCGTAGGTGGCACTGCGTTTATCAGCTTCTAGCAATAGCAGCAACTCGCCGAAAATCTTGCTCAGGTTGCCCCGGTTGATTTCGTCGATGAGAAAGAAGTAATCGCGCTTGGGGTCAGCGTGGGCGCGCTGCACAAAGTCCACAAATACGCCATCGGCCAGCTCGAAGCCGCCCGTGGCGGTGGGCCGCCAGCCCCGGATAAAGTCCTCGTAACTATAGCTCTGGTGGAACTGCACGAGTTGCACCCGGTTATTGTCCTGCTGGCCCATTTGCAGCCAGGCCAGGCGGCGGGCCACATAGGTTTTACCCACGCCAGGCGGGCCTTGCACTATCAAGTTTTTCTTGCGCCGCAGGGCGGCTTGCAGGTGCTGAATCTGCGACGTAGCCAGGAATAAATCTTGCTCGGCCTCAACCAGCGTGTAGGGCGGTAGGGGCGGTGGCGCGGGTTCTTCTTTTACCGGGGGCGTTGGGGTAAATTCATCTTTCGGGAGCGGCAATGGCTGCGGCTCGCCAATCTGCTGCAAGTGGTGCGGCTGGGCTAGCTCGGCCAGAATGGGCGTTAGAAAGGTGTGGTAGCTGGTAATGCTGGTGAGGGTTTTGGTGGGCACGCCGGGGCCGGCCTTGTCTTCCCACCAGCCGGCCAGCAGCCAGTTTACCCGCCGCACGTTGCTGTGCACGGGCCGGGTGGGGTCGAAGTGGTAGTCGCCTAGCACCTGGCCAACACCCAAAATCTTGCGCCGCCCAATTTTAACCACCACATAGTCGCCGGGCCGTATTTCGCGGCAAAACTGCCAGCAGGCCAGCATATTATTGTTGTGGGTGGTATCGCCGCCGTAGTGCTGCTTTAGCGCTTGCCGCAAGGATTCATCGGTGGCGTACTGGCGCAGGTCGCCTAGGGCTTCCCAGCCGATAGACATGATGCCCTCTGTCTGCCACGACTTCCAGAACGTGCCGCCCTCACCCGCTCCGATGGCCCAGTAGTTGGGGCTGGCGGCGGGGGGAGGGGGTAGGTCGGCCGTTGCGGGTTCGGCGGCTGGTAGGCCGGGCTGCGTTAGTTGTTCCAGACCCGCCGGTGGCGGCTGAAGCTGGGCGTAGGCAGCCAAAATGCTGGCCCACTGCGTAGTGCGGTTCCAAACCATGCTGCCCGTGTTGAAGGGCGTGCCGACTAGCTCCACGGGCGTGGTCACCAGCCACTCCACGGGGCAGTAGTGGGGCGGCTGCCCGCCATCGTGGGCGAACTGGCCGGTGGCCTGCCCGATGCCTAGTACCCGGCGCGGCCCTCGCGTCACCACTACCACGTCGCCAGGCTGCACCTGGGCCAGTAGTTGCGAGCCGTCGTTGGTGCCTTCGGCGGCCGGGCTGGCCAGGAGTTGGCCAAATAGCGGCCGCACCACGCCTTGCTGCCGAAACTGAAGCCACGCCTCAGGGCTGGGTTCTACTTGCGCCGTCCAGTAATTGCGCTTTTTGGGGGCCGCAGGGGCCGAAGTTGGGTGCATAGGGGTAAAAAGAAGCTGCTCACGGCAATAGGGTCGGCAAGATGCACCCACACGCCGCACTTGGCCAGCCAAACCGTTATCTTGCTCCTTTTCCGCTATCCGCTACTAGTTCTGCTCGTGCTTCCCGATGACCTTCGCGCCCGCCTGCTGGCGCACTCCGATTTTTCTGATGCCGACCGCGCCGCCTTGGTGCAGCTCTTCGACCAGCAGCGCCGCTACGGCCTGGTGTGGGAAGACAAGCCCGAGGCCGTAGAAGAAACCTTGCGCCAATACTTGCCGGTGCTCGAAGAAGTACCTGCCCGCTACCTGCCCGCCGCCGAGGCCAGCGCCCCCGCCCACACCCTTATCGAGGGCGACAACCTGCACGCCCTCACCGTGCTCAGCTACACCCACGCCGCCCAGGTCAATGTCATATACATCGACCCGCCCTACAATACTGGTAACCGCGATTTTATCTACAACGACCGGTTTGTGGACCGCGAGGACGGTTACCGCCATTCCAAGTGGCTGTCTTTCATGGCCAAGCGTCTCAAGCTGGCCAAAACCCTGCTCCAGGAAACAGGCGTCATCTTCATTTCTATTGATGACAATGAGCAGGCTGCTCTAAAACTGCTTTGTGATGAAGTCTTTGGTGAGGAAAACTTTCTAGCTAACATAATATGGCAGTCGAAGAAAGGCGGCGGCAGTGATAATAACTTTTTAGTTACAGAGCATGAGTATGTTTCTGTTTACGCTAAGAACAAGCCTTTTTGCTCACTAAACAAAACAGAATTAGAGGGAGAGGAACTAGACTTAATGGATGAAATTGGCCCATATAGGATGGGTAGAGAATTAAATAAATGGGGTGCAAATTCAAGACGTCAGGATAGGCCAACTATGTGGTTTGCATTAGATGGTCCGAATGGAGAAGAAGTATTTCCAATTAGAAATGACGGTAGTGAAGGCTGCTGGAGATGGGGAGAAAAGAAAATTAAAAAGGCTGTAAAAGATGGTGACGTTGAATTCTCAAAAAGAGAGAACGGGACATACATTGCTTACGAAAAAATTAGGCATAGTAAGCCAAGAAGCAAGCCGTTTAGGACGTTCATAAATGATATTGGAGCTACTGCTGATGGTTCGAAGGTTGTCAGAGATATTTTTGGTGGAGAAAAGCTTTTTGCTTTTGCTAAGCCACTCAAATTGATTGACTTCGTTCTAAATCTTTCTACAAACTCAGACGAAGACCAAATTATCCTCGACTTCTTCGCCGGTTCCGGCACCACGCTGCACGCCACGATGGCTCTGAACGCCGAAGACGGCGGCAGCCGCCGCTGCATCCTAGTGACCAACAACGAGAACAACATCTGCGAGCAGGTCACCTACGAGCGCAACCGCCGCGTTATCCAAGGCTACACCACTCCTAAGGGCGTGGCCGTGCCCGGCCTCACGCACAACAGTCTGCGTTATTACCGCTGCGTGGCTCCAGTGCCGCGTACGCCCACCCTGCGCCACCGCCGCGAACTGGTGCGCCGCGCCACCGACCTGCTCTGCCTCAAAGAAAGCTGCTACCAGCCCCTGCCCGGCACCCTGGCCGACGGGGCGTTTCGGGCCTTCGGTAGCGCCAGTGCCGCCACCGTCATCGTGTACGACGACCTGGCCGTGGAGGCAGCCGTTGCCTTCGTAGCCGCGCTGCCTACGCCTGCCCTAGCCCCGGCCGACCAGCCCTGGTGCGCGGTCTACGTTTTTGCGCCCGGCTCCTACGCCTACCAGGAAGAGTTCGGGGCCGTGGCCGCCCGCGTGCGTCTCAGTGCATTGCCCGAGGCGCTGTACCGCGCTTGGCAGCATTTGCTGCCTGAGGAGGGTGACATACGGGCCGTGGAGGAGGCTGTAAGCTCACCCCCAGCACCAACCTCATCCCCCTCTCCAAAAAAGAGGGGAGAGCCAGCTGACGAAGAGGAGTTGGAGACTAAGGCGGAAGCGAATGACTTGGCCGATAATGTGCCAGCGGCTAAAACCGATAAGCGCGGCAACCCAGTCTTGTTCTAACTATAAATTATTAGTCTAGTGAGTCTTACTCCAGTGTCAGGCTCCCTCTTTTTTGGAGGGGCCGCGGGTAAGGTTCACGCCAGGGTACTATGCTTCACCTAAGAAACTATCAGTCCAAAGCCGTCGACCGGCTGCTCGACGAAACCTATAGCCTGCTGGCCCGCCCCGTGCGCCGCCAGAAACTCGTATTCAAAGCCCCTACCGGGGCCGGCAAAACCGTAGTAATGGCCGAGTTTCTGTCGCGCCTGGCCGAGGAACTGCCCGACCGCCCAGAGCTGCCGGTGCGCCAGCTAGCCTTCATCTGGATTGCGCCCGGCCACCTGCACTTGCAGAGCTATGGGACGCTACGCCAGTACTTTGCCGACACCCGCGCCATTCACCCGGTGCAGTTCGACGACCTCACCGAAAACCACCTACGGCCCAACGAGCTGCTGTTTCTGAACTGGCAAAGCATTAGCTCCGACAAAAACCTGTTGGTGAAGGACAACGAGCAGCAGCGTAACCTTTCTAGCCTTGTAGCCCAAACCAAGCTGCGTGAAACCCAAGTAATAGTGGTGCTCGACGAAGCCCACCTCTTTGCAAGCAAGGGCGACAAGGCCCAGAAAGTGCTGAACCAGCTGCAAGCCTGGGTGGAAGTAGATGTGTCGGCCACGCCATTCTACAAGTCCGACAACCAGGTAGTTATCAAGCGTGAAGAAGTGGTGCGCGCCGAGATGATAAAGCGCGGCGTGGTGTTGAACCCCGACCTCGACGCCAGCCAGCAAAAGGGTGGCGACGCCCTCAATATCGTGCTGCTGAAGCTAGCCATCAAGCGCCGCCAGGAGCTGGCCGACGCCTACCGCGCCGCCGGCAAAAACATCAACCCGCTGCTACTCATTCAGCTACCTAGCGACACGGCCAAGGAAAGCGCCCTCGACCGCAGCATCCGCGACACCATGCTGGCCCACCTCGAAGGCGTGGAAGGCATCACCCAGGTCAATGGCCGCCTAGCCGTGTGGCTAGCTGGTGAAAAAGCCAACTTAATAGGCATAGAGCAGCCAGCCAGCCCGGTTGAGGTGCTGCTCTTCAAGCAAGCCATTGCCCTAGGTTGGGATTGCCCACGTGCAGCCGTGCTACTCATCTTCCGCGAGTTGAAGCAGGAGTCGTTCAGTATTCAGACAGTGGGCCGCATCCTACGGATGCCCGAGCAGCACCATTACGCTGACGAGCTCCTCAACCTGGGTTACGTGTACACCGACCTAGCCCGCAACAACATTAAGATTGAGGCTGATTCGGCCGACTATCTCTCCCTCAACAAAGCCGACCGCCGCGCCGATTACCAGTTACTGGAGCTACCCGCCGAGCACGTGAGCCACCAGCGCGAGCAGCGTAATCGTCTCAGCAGCCAGTTCCGCGCCATTTTGTACAAGGCTGCTGAAGCCCGCTGGGAGATTGAGCCCGAAAACCTGCGGGCAGATGGCGTGCCCTTCGACCAGCATAACACCGGGCGGCTGCGCCAACGCGGCCTCCAAACCAACGTGGAGAGCATCGAAATCGTGATTCCGGCCAACGTGCGGCTCGACTACGTGGAAGTGGGCCAGACCCAAGTGGATGCCGACCACCGACAGAAGTTTGCCAAAACGCCCTTCGAGCTTCAGCAGCTGCTCAAGCGCTTTTGCCGCGAGCGCTGCGGCATCTACGCCCCCGCCGAGAGCACGCCCGTGCTGCACATGGCCCTGGTGTCGCTGCTGGAAGAATACCTGCTGTGGGATGAAAATAAGCAGATAAACAAGTTCTTGCTCTGCCCGCAGAATGAAACCGAGCTGAGCGCGCTCATCGACGACGCGCTAGCCGCCCACACGCAGTACCAGCAGCAGAAGCCTGGCAACGCCCGCACCCTCGAAACCGTGGCCTGGGACGTGCCTGTGTTTGAGTATTACAACGACCACTACGAGGAGTACGCCGCGCCCACCCACGCCCTGCAACCCACCTACCTGCGTCGCCGCCCCGATGGCCACCTAGCCGACTCGAAGGAGGAGTTGCTGTTTATCCAGTTTCTGGAAGACGATTTTCAGGCTCCGCACTTGCGCTGGTGGTACAAAAATGGCGCGGGTACCCGCACCGATTTTGCCGTGGTGTACGAGCGCTCCGAGCGGGGAGAAACCCGCCTGGCCCCGTTCTTCGTGGACTTTATCATCCTGTTTGCCAACGGCACGCTGGGCGTATTCGACACCAAAACACTCGATTCGGACCCGCACCTCGTGCCCAAGCACAACGCCCTGCACGCTTGGATTGCAAAGCGCAACGCCGCGCAACCCGGCTCTACCATTGGCGGCGTGCTCATCCGCGACAAAACCCTCTGGAAATACAGCCCTGACCCGCTGACCGACGCCTACTCGCTGGCCGGCTGGCAGGTGCTGAACCCGGCCCTGCTCGCGGTGCCGGTCACCGCCTAACTTGCTGCCGCTATGCCGCGCCGCCGTGTACTCTCTTCCGCCCAATGGACAGTTACCGTTACCTACATGAATAAAGGACTCGACGCCACCTTCGTCCACTACGGCATCCGCAAGGACGACCTGGCTCTCATTCACCGCCTAGCCGACGATGCTGGCCTCCCCGCCACCTGGCTCGACGGCGTGCTCAAAGCCTACCACGACAAGAAGGTGCGCAACGAGTCGCTGGAGGAAAAGGACATTCAGCGCCTGCTCAATGAGCAGTTGGATAAAGTGGGCCAATAACTAGCTTTGAATCATGCTGAAACGTTTGTTTATCAAAAATTTCACCGTATTCGCCGAGGCTGACTTTGAGTTTGGGCCTGGATTGAACGTGGTGGTGGGTACGAATGGTACAGGTAAAAGCCACGTGTTGAAGTTGGGGTATGTGACAGGCTATTCAGCAATAAATATTATTGGTGATGAATGGTTGGTGCAGGATACCCATAACTGGCAAAATCAAGTGTCCCGTGATTTTCAAGAACTGTTCCGACCGGAGCGTATAGGCCGGCTAGTCAGATGGGGTGCTGATAATGCGGAGATAACTGCTCAGTATTCTAATCCCAGCTTAGCAAGTGTAAAACTTCGATTTGCCGCCGCCGCGCAAATGCCTGTGGTTATTGGTAAACAACCAGTTGAAGTCGAAGAATTTTTGCCGATAGAATATGAACTGTTTGTGCCTGTATTCATCCCTGCTAAAGAAGTGCTAACACTAAGCTGGATGTTGCCAGCGGTTGACCAATTGAAACTGCCAATTGATAGTAGCTATTTACAGCTGCTTAATCAGTTGCGTGGGATTGACCGTCAACAGCCAGCAGCGCCATCAGCAATTTCAGCAATCTCTGAAATATTAGGTGGCGAGATGAAGCAAGAAGGCGATAAATATTACTTAGTTAAGGCTGATGGCCAGCGGATAGAGTCAGACATGGTAGCCGAAGGATTGCGAAAATTCGGCATCTTACAGCGCCTTTTGAATAATGGCAATCTGACTCCCAAAAACACGCTTTTCTGGGATGAACCAGAAGCCAATCTGAACCCTGCGCTATTGCAGAAACTGGCCGCCGTGCTGGCCAAGCTGGCGCGCCAAGGCTTCCAGATTATTCTGGCTACGCATAGCCTGTTTTTGCTGAAAGAGTTACACATTCTAAGCCGGCAAAAGACGGCTGAGAAGCTGCCCGTGCGCTACTTTGGGTTGAATTCAGGTGAGGACGGGGCAACGGCCGTAACCACAGTAGATAGCTTTGATGAGTTGCCCGACATCGTGGCGCTGGACGTGCAGCTGGAGCAAAATGAACTGTTTCTGGATGTCTTAAACGACTCAGATGCAAACATTTGACGAAGGCCGCCTGCGATTTGAGTTTCCGGAAGGCTGGCCAGTACTGAAGTATGATGACGGCCGGTATTATCGGGGAACGATAGGCCGCACGGGAGCTGAGTTGGCTGCAATGGATTTTGTAGTTGCTCCCGAAGCCTCTCAATTACTAATGCTCGAAGTCAAGGATTTTCGCGATTATGAAGTAGCCAACCGACCCCGCCTCTCGAAAGGCGAGCTAGCGGCAGAGATAGCTACCAAAGCATTTCACACGCTAGGTGCCTTATATGCTGGTAGCCGGGCCAACCATACTGAGCTGCGCCAGCTGGCTGGCGCTGTACGTCCGTGGCCTGATACGCTACGGGTAGTATTGCTTCTCGAAAAGGATACGCCGCCACGTCCTGGCGTAGCTGGTCACCTCTCAACCCGAGACAAGCTAAAACTAGAATCCTACTTAGAATTAGAAGATAAGCTGCTCACTGATTTGCAGCAAAAATTTGCGCCATTCAGAATCCAAGTTGCTGTCTATTCCTGTGGTACCGTACCTGCCCGCGAGCAATGGACAGCCACTATACAATCCTAGTTGCTTAATACATCTACCCACCTATGCTGCTCAAACGCATTAAAGCCCAGCACTTCAAAACCTACCAGCACCTTGACCTTGATCTAACGGTGCCGGCTGGCGACGAGCGGCCCATCATCCTAATCGGCGGGGCCAACGGGGGCGGCAAAACCACGCTGTTTGAGGCCATTTACGGCGGGCTGTATGGGCTAAAAGTGAAGACAGCCCGCGACTTTGAGATGCTGCTTAACGCGGGCGTAACCGACCGCGCCAAAACCCAGATTGTGTTGGAGCTGCATTTCGCGGGTAAAGTCTTGCAGCAGGAGCAGCAATATATTTTGCGGCGCACCTACATGCTCAACCCTGCCCAGCAGCCGGTAGAGTCGGTGACGCTGAACATGGATGGCAACTTGTTTACCTACGGCTCGGCGATGGCCGCCAAGGACCGGCTACGGGCCGAAGCGGAGGTGAATAAAATCATCAAGGCCAACCTACCCCAAGAGCTGAGCCGCTACTTCTTGTTCGATGCAATGGAATCGGGCAACCTACTAAAGCAGGACCAGCTGAACCGCGTGATTCGGGAGAACATCGAGAACGTGATGGGTTTCCAGAAGTATGCCCAGCTAGCCCATGGAGCTGAGCTACTGGTGCAGCAACATACCGCCAGCCGCCTGGAACTGGACAAAGAGCGCGAAGAATACCATAAGTTAACGGCGGCCAAGCAGTCGCTGGAAGACACTATTCGGCGGCACGAGGAGCGTCTGGCCCAGTGCCGCCGCTACGCCGTGGAGCACCACGACACCTACCGCCAGCTGCAAGCCGGCATGGATGCGGAGGAAACGCTGACTCAGAAAATAAAGACGGTGCAGGGCCAAATGCAAACCACGCTGGAGCGCCAACGGGCTTACCGCGAAGGCGTGGATAGCTTCGTTCGCAACCTCGAAACCCACGTTGGGCTGCCCCAATTACACCAAGCATTCCGGCCCGAAATTGGGCTGGTGCTGCAAAGCCAGGCCCGGCAGGACGAGCAGCGCGAGCAGCAATTCAGCCCTGAAGTGCTTGACCGTCTGCTTACTCAGCTAACACGCTACCTCGACGAGCGGCAAGTATTGGCGGAACCACTCGATGCTACAGATTTGCGCCGTTACCTGCTGGCCAGCCAGCCAGCGCCCGATGCGCCCAACCCCTATGCATACCTAGACCCCGCTGAGATACGTGCGCTCACTGCGCTCCTGCATTCGAGCTTTAGTAACCCTTTTCCGCCGCTGGCTGCCCAGCAAACTGAATTAGCCGAAGCTCTGACGGGGCTCAGCCAGCAGCAGGAGCAAATTGAAAGCTACAAGGCCCAGATTTCGGGTCACGATTATACTTTGCTGAAAGCCTACGAGCAGAGCGAAGGCGAAATCAAGCAGCTAGAAGGAGCCCAAAAAACTCACCGCGATGACCTCAAACGGCTCACTGAGCGCATTCACCAATTCGATATTCAGGTAGACAACGAGCCCGACCCGCGCTTGGAGGCACTACAAAAGCTACCGACGTTTTTCCGCGAGGTAGCTAATACCTTGCTGCGTACAAAGAAGCAGCAGATTGAAAGCCAGATGTTACACGACCTCAACCTGAACCTAGTGGCTTACCAGGGGGTGATTGAGCGAGTGGAGCTATCGGAGGAGCTACGTGATTTAGCGTTCCGCCTCTACCATACGGCGGGTAACGAAATCTATCTCGACCAGCTCAACACGGCATCTAAGCAAGTGGTAGTTCAGTGCCTGCTCAAGGCTTTACACGAGTTTGGCGACTACGACCCACCTGTGATGATTGATACCGTAATGGGCGTGTTGGACGAGCGCAGTCGGGCCACCATGCTGGAGAGCTATTTCCCTCGCGTTTCGCACCAAACTATCTTACTCAGCTCGGACAGTGAAATCCGCCTAGGCGACGACCTGGAGCGGATTCGACCCTTTCTGGCCCGCACCTACACACTGGTTCGTGATAAACAAAATCAGTGTACCGACGTGGTAGAGGGTTATTTTGGTCAGCATCCTAGCCATTTGTAATCTTATATTCCTTAGCTTCTTACGCATTGCCTTCTCGACTATATGGCTGTTACTGCTACCCAACCTGCCGTCATCCGCTTCGTGGGCATTCGCCAATCCGAAGAAGTTATTGCCCAGACTACGACCCTCCGCGCCTTACTGGAGCAGCAGCTTAATCTACCGGAGTATCGAGCCGACACCAAGCCCGTGGTACTGACCCAAAATCTGGTGCAGCGCCTTGCCCTGATGGCTGGCCTGAGCCAGCCGGGCCCACGCCTGGCCGACGCGGCGGGTAGCTTGCGTCTGCCTAGCATGTTTCACGACACGGTATTTTCACGGGGAGATTTTCAGGCTCTTTTTTCGGCCTTACTTAAGCTGCGCTACCCGCCCGATACTGATTGGGAAACGCCCACTGTGCGCGACCGCATTCTCAACCACGAGATGCTGCGGGGGATTACCTACCTGCAAGACCCTAACCATCTGGAAAACTGGCTGCTCAACGCAGCCACTGGTCTGCGCGGCGATGCTGCCGGCCGAGTACCGGCCATTAACCTGCATGTGGGTACTTATGAAGGCGATATGCCGGCCACGCTCAATCTGAATGGAGCCGACGTGACCAATACTCAAATTCTAATTGCTGGCAGCACGGGCTCGGGCAAAAGCAATTTGCTGGCTGTACTGCTCCAGCAACTGCGAGCAGCCACAGTCGAAACGGCCTTTCCCGTTAATTTTCTGTTATTTGACTACAAAGGCGAGTTCTCGGATCCCGCAAATGCCAGTTGGCTCACGCACTTTGAGGTGAGTCCTGATGACTGCCTGCTCGACCCGGTGCACCAGCCACTGCCGTTTTCCCCATTTAAGAATTTTGAGGGGAAGCCGCAGAATGCTATAAACCTCTACGCCAGCGAAATCAGCGAAGCGTTCAAAGCCCTGGACCCGCGCACCGTTATTAGTGCTAACATGGCCAACACGTTGACCCAGGCCGTTATCAATGCCTACAAGCATATGGCTGGCCAGCCGGTATCTTTTGCCCTGATTGATAAGTACTACGTGTCTCTACTCCCCACTAAGGATGCGGATAAGATGGACTCGGTGCGGTCAATTTTGCAGCAGCTCATTCGTAGCAAGCTCTTCCGCGATACCGACGATGTAGACCTCATTCGCCGCAGTTTTATCGTAAAAATGGACGGCTTTCCCAAGGATGGGGCAGTAGCCAAGGCCATCGTGTACTTCACTATTTCCAAGCTCAACAACCTCTACGAAGAATTGCCCAAGCAGCAGGTAAGCGGTGGCGTTGTGGAGTTGCGCCATTTCACAATCATCGACGAAGCGCATTACATGCTCGATTTCGATAACCGGCCGCTGCGCAACCTGATAGCCGTAGGCCGCAATAAAGGACTGAGCATCATCCTAGCAACCCAGAACATGGAGAGCTTTAAAAGCGACTATTTCGATTTCTACGCCAACGCGCAATATCCTCTTTTGATGAAGCAGCAAACTATCAATGATAAGATAGTGAAGGACTTGTTTGGTGTGGCTTCCGGCGGCGAGTTCAACGAAATCAAGCAAGCTATCAGCGAGCTAGGTAAGGGCGAAATGCTCATCAAGAATGCGACGGCCGCCGCTCTAGGCATGGGCAAAAAGTACAAGAAGATACGCGTAACGCACTTGATTTAAGATAATTATAAACCGTAAGGTTTATTCTATTACATGCCATACAGCGGTGGTCAATCGACGCAAGGAGGAATACGATTTCAAAATTGGTACGGTGCATTATTGCTGGCGCGCGGATTTTGGGACGTGGGTTTCGTTTCGCTCAAGCCCGAGGCCCGTGCGGAGCGGCAAGACCTAGCTTACTTGTCAAGCAGTGCTGTGGGAGACGGCATTGATGACCTGATACTAACCTATACGACACAACGCACTGCTATCAGTTGCAAGCAATATGCGCCTGCCGAAACTGGGCAATGGTCGTTTGCCCAATTAACGGAGCAGGGGGTAGTCCGAGCGTTAGCGGCTCATTATGAGCGCCACCCGGGCGACCAGCTAGTGTTTGCTTCCATGGATTCGGTGCATCGTAGTCTGGGTGAGATGCAGCTTCGCTTGCTTCATGCAGACCCGGCTAGCATCGGGCAGCGCCTGGCTAAGCCGGGGTTGGAAAAGCTGTTCGCAAAATTTCAGTCGCAAACCCTTGGCTTGAATGATGCTAGCCGCTTGCGGCTACTTCGTCAACTCGCCTTCGTGCAAGTGCAACGCACTACTGCTGAAGCTGAAATAAGTCGCCTGTTCGCGGGGCGTTGTCCGGCACCCCAGTTAATACCGGATATCCTGTTTTCTGCCGTGGGCCAGTGGGCTGAAGAAGGAGCTACCATCACCAGGGCGATGGTGCAGGAGCGGCTCCGTATCCAGGGCGTGCATATAGAAACACCCGATGCCACCGCCGTACTCGCGGCCTTCGCAGAAGCTTCGGTAGTGCTGGCCAGCGAGGATAGTGCCATTCCCAACGTGCCAAATAGCGAACAGCCTCGCGAAGCCCTGGCCGAAATTCTGCTTTGGCTTGCTGAGGCTAAACGCGAACGGGAGGATGGGCTGGCCGTAGTGATTGGTGAGGCTGGAACGGGAAAAACGGGGATCCTGAAAATGCTGTTGCGCGAGTTGCAGGTGCAACACGTGCCCGTACTGGCCTTCAAGGCTGACCGCATATATGAGCGGTCGGTTGGGGCCTTGCTCCAGCGATTGCCGACCGCCGCGCAGCACCTGCCTAGCGCCATCGCTGCGCTGGAGGCAGGTGGTTACCCGTCCGTAGTGGTACTAATTGACCAGTTGGATGCCCTCTCGCAGAGCCTGTCGGCCAACCGCGAGTACTTGCACAGCTACCGTGACCTGCTGACGCAGCTCTTGGCGCTGCCCCAGGTGAAGGTGGTGGTTTCGTGCCGGTCCTACGACCTACAGGCTGATCCTGTGCTGCAACAGTATCATGGTCGTCAAAAAATCAAGGTAGGGCTGTTGACAGATGAGCAGGTCGCAGCGGTAGTGGCCGCCTCAGCTCTGAGAGGAACTACATTATCGTCGGCGCTGCGTGAAGTACTTCGGGTGCCATTGCACTTGCGCATCTTCTGTCAATTGACTAGTGGGGCAGCTGTATCCGACGTACGCACCTTGCAAGGCCTGTACCAGGCCCTTTTTAAAGAAAAAGTACAGCAGCAACCAGCTCCGTTGGTACCAGCGCAAGTGAGCCCGGCCCGAGTGAAAAAGCTGCTATACCGGCTAGCCAAAGCGATGTACGACCAGCAGCAGCTATCGGTAGCCAAGCTGCGCTACGAAGATGACTATGGGCTGGAAATCGACTACGCACTCTCACAAAAGCTGTTGGTGCCGGGAGCGGAAGGCCAGCTTCAGTTTTTTCACCAGAGCTTTTTCGATTACCTATATGCACGCCAATTTGTAGAGAAGGACCAGCGTATTGGCGACCTGCTGCAAGCCCGGTCCCAGGGATTTTTCATTCGTTCCTCGGTGCGGCAGGTACTGACTTACCTGCGGGCTGTTGAGCCCCGTGCCTATCTGGTGCAGCTCGAAGACCTCCTGACTACTAGTACCAACTACCGCTACCATATTCGACTGCTGGCCTGCCAGCAATTTGCCCAGCTTCCCGACCCTTCTCCCGCTGAGCAGTACTTCGCGCGCCGCGTCGTGCTTGTTGGCAGTCTACGCGACCAATTTTTGGAGGCTGTATCGCATCAGGGCTGGTTGCACTGGCTTTATGAGGAGGGAGTATTAGTGACACTGTTCACTAACCCGGTGGAAATGCCGGGCGAAGGGGCCTTAATCTGGTTGCTGGCACGAAATTTCCCTCGATTGCTCCTCGATACGCTGGCCGCCGTGTCAACTACTGATGTAAGCGTACCACGTGCATGGCGGGCTTTGGAGCTAGCTAATGAAACAAATGAGCCAGATTATGGTCAGGCAGTTGACCGTTTCGGTCCTTTATTGGCTGCACGTGGACCTCGCATTTACTATCACTTGCTAACCGAACGCGCGCAGTACGACCCAGCGTGGACTGCTGCACAGTTGGTGCATTTATTTAAGCCGCGCCGACAGTCATCTGGAAGAACCAACGATGACCAAACGGACTGGTTCGACCGTGACGTTTTGGAAAAAATATATGAAGCTAAAGGTGACGCAGCATTCAATGCCTGTAAGGACCTGATTGAATGCTGGATAGACGAAAGTCGTAAAGACCATTCTTCTTGGCAGGAATTCACGAACTGTCATTTAATAGATGACTATACTTTCCACGTTGATGTACATGAAAAAGACCCACACACTATCCCTGAACTAGTTTTAAGCTCTACGTACCATTACTTGCAGCGCTTGGCGGGCACAGACCCCACACAGGCCCGCACGACCCTAGCCCACTGGCCTGTCAGCAAATTTGATACGTTATTGCTTCTGACAGCTGGCACATACCGAGCAGCGCCCCAAGAGTTTGCCACCGATGCACTGGCGCTACTGATTCGCCCAGGCGTACTAGCTGAAGCAAGTAGTTGGCTCAAATATGAATTAGTAGAGTTGCTGCGCACCGTACTACCTGTATTGCCGGAAGCCGACCAACTTGCTCTTTGGGAGCAGGTATGGCAGCTACCTAGCGGTCTGCGCTGGCAACGCGACGAAGGACCAGTCGCTAAGCGGCGGCTAGTAAAACCAGCCAGTTTAGTTTTCATAGCGCTGGAAGAAGACCGGCATCTATACCTATCCGCTTTCCCGGCCGCGCTGCTGTGTAAGGTATCACCCTCCAGCCGCCGGGCTTGGCTAACGCTGGAGCGCCGCCGCGAAACCCCACGTAACCGCAAACCACGGGAGATAACTTGGGGCTCTGGTGCACCCAGTCCCATGCAAAAGGCTTTGGTAACCTCGTTGCGGCCAATTAATTGGCTACGAGCTTTTCAGAAGCACCAAAACCTAACTGGGGAGCGGCGTTGGTATGACTATGGCGAAGGTTTAGCCCGCCAACTGCAAGAAACAGCAAAAACCACAGCCTCATTAGTAGTTCCGGTAGTTGAGTTGCTGCTCGAACAGCAACCGGAAATATTTGACCGGCAATTTTTGCTGCAAGGTCTTTCAGGTCTTGCTGATAATAAAGCAATTAGTAAGCAGCAGCTTGCTGGTTGGTTAGAGCGAGCGGTACGGCAAAATCTTCTCAAGCCCTGGGATAGCCAGGTAGTCCGTCTAGCTAGTGGTACTGTGGAGGCAGGCAATACTACCCCCTTTATTATGCGGTGGCTGCTGAAGACCGTGCGTATCTGGTGCCGCCAGCAGCGTCATACGGAGCATAAGCGCAAAGATGACTTGATAAATGATGGCATTAACACTAGCGGCGGAATAGCCATAGAGGCACTAGTGCGGTGTACTAAGATGCCAGAATATGCCGCGAGTATTGAACTAGCTCTACGTTGGGTAGGAACTCATGGCTCGGGAGCGATGCGAGCTGCCGCTTTATACCGGTTAAGCCAACAGCTACTGGTACAAGCCCGCCGCACCTTCTACGCTGTAGTGTGTGAGTTAGTGGGCGATGACTGGCGGCAGTTACGTTTTGCTACTGAGTCTCTTAGCTATATGGGGCCGGCTGATTGGCTGATTGTACGCCCGATGCTAACGACCGCCCTCCATGTAACGGAGCCAGAAGAAGCACTAGCCGGCATCCTGATGCGGGCCTGGCTGATTGAACGCCCTGAAGCTGACTCATTGGTGCGTTACCTGTGGCAGCACAGTGCTAGCGGGCGCGAAAAGTCGATTCGCTTTCTGACCCACGTGTACGAGGGATTTGATGACCCCTCGCTTCGATATCATGCGCGAATAGCGTTTCAAACCTTACTACCCTATGCCGAAGAAGGACTACTAAAAGCCTACGAAGGCTTTTTTCATACGCTAGGCGCAGCAGAATTTGGTGATTGGTATCCAGTGTTGCAGGCTTACGTGGTTTCGCCTGTTGGCCGGGGGCGCCAACGTCAGTTTTATGGCTACATAGGACAGTGCGTCGGGCGGTATCCGTCCGAGTGCATCCAGCTTATTGCCTGCTTTTCTACTCACGAGCTACCCGATATTCAATATAATGGTCTAGAACAGCGTCCACTGGAGGTACTGTTGAGTGCTTACCATGTGCTGGCCGAGCGCGATGCTGCCGACCCCGAACTAGAAACAGCGCTCGATGTCTTCGACGCCTTGCTGCAATTGCCGCAATACCGTACCGGAGTGCTAGAGCGGCTGACTTCTCTAGACCGCTACTGAGGAAATAGGACAAGCTCTTCAATTCAAAGGTTCTTTTAGTGATTGGGTACAGTTATCAGCGACGCTCACACTACTGCTGGCAAATAAATCAGGAGTAGCCTGGTCCACACCTGGTAATCACCCGATTTTAATCACCGTCTTGCCCCATTGTATATAGAGCGTGAGAGCAACTGTACTTTGAAAAGCACTTCTCCCGTGTGTTCTTATGCTGACCACCTTACTGGTCTTGAAAACAGATAGTTGCCAGCTTGGCTTCAATGCACTTGTGGACGATACCGCACTCAAAATCTGTCAGCAAGGCGAACAGATTAAGCATGAGTCGGATTTAAGACGTCGTCGTATCCAAGTGGCTCCTGATGTAAAGAAATATGTGCATTCATCTTGAAAATTCACTACTCAGCATCGAGAGGAAGCCTAGCCAGTAATGAGGTGCCTATCTTGCAGGCGTATCAGCTACTGTTTATAAGCTTGAGCGTAGACTAGGTAGCGACGCGAATGAAAGAAAATTCGCTGATGGATAATCTGCCCAACGCCCTCATTGTAAACTGAAGATGTACCTTGTCCTAGCTACCCTCCTTATTAGCCGGAGCCGTAGTTATGGCCGATGCGACGTATTCAAACACAGTACAATTGCTAAACCACTTAAAGTATTAGACTCGCTTGCTTCAAGTGAGAACTCGCTCTCTCATCATGCAGTCTGACCAACAAATTTCTACTATCAAAGTACTTGCATTAGCTGGTCGCCGCACTGATGCTCCAGATACAGATATTGCCCGATTTCCACTATCAAGTTTAGCAAAAGTCAGAAAGGACTTATTCAACCTGTTCCTTGATAATAAGGCTGAGAAACTAGTTTGCTCAGCAGCTTGTGGAGCCGATTTAGTAGCTTTGGATGTAGCTGGGGAACTTGGGATAGAACGTCATATAATCATTCCCTTTTCTGTATCAGATTTTCGCCGCATATCAGTTACAGACCGTCCAGGGGCATGGGGCCCTCTTTATGACCAAATAATTGCCGATGTGTCGGCCCAAGGTCTTCTTCAAATCCTTGGGCTTAATACAAATGACGATTCAGCTTTTTCTCTAGCTAATAAAGCTATTATCGAACAAGCTCAATCGTTAACCAATGGTGATGTTCCTTTGGCTGTTGTTGTATGGGAAGGTGAATCGCATGAGCGCATAGATGCTACTCGGGAGTTTCTACAGTTAGCTCAACAGGCAAATTTTAATAATATATCTATCTCAAGTGTATAAGTTCTTTTGCTCTGTTGGTTAATAAATCAAAAGATATATAATTTTTTACTGATTATAATAACTAACCTAAATCCGTCATGCTAAAAAAGATTTTTATCAGCTTTGATTACGAAAACGATAAACGGTATAAATTTCTTCTTACGGCGTTAAGTGCTCATGAAGGATTCGAATTAATTTTTGAAGACCTTTCGTCAAGAGAGATTAATTCATCAACCATTTCGGTGGTTAGGGCAGGCTTAACTGCTAAAATTAATCGAGCTGATTATACGCTGGTGATAGTTGGTGAGTATGCAAATTCTCTTCATAAAGATTTTGCTCTCATAGGTTATCGAAATTGGATAAACTTTGAAATTGCTCAAAGCAAGAAAGCTGGAAACAAGCTTATTGCTGTTAAGCTAGACAGAGCTAACGTTTCTCCAGACGAGCTTTATAATTCTGGGGCTTCATGGGCTATGAGTTACACTGTTGAATCAATATCTAAGGCAATCAATGCAGCATGAGTAGTCAAGATGGCGTGAAAAATGAGAAGTCATTAGAGCTTTATTACGACCATTATAAAGACACTTTTAGTTACTTAAGAGTGTACATAGCTACTCGTGATAAAGTATTCTATATTACGCTTGGATTATTGATACTCATATTTTTTCAGTCGAATAACCCAGATGTAGCAAAAAATATATCTGCAGTTTTAGTAAAGAAAAATATTGGTGATAGTATCTATATAAATGTAAATTTTGTAAATAGTTTATTGTTGTTTGCCTTTTTAAGCCTCATTATAAAGTATTTCCAACTCACTCTTCTTATAGAAAGGCAGTATCCTTATTTGCATGCTATAGAGGAGGAATTAACAGCAAATCTTGGAGTTAAGATAACGAGAGAAGGAAAAAGTTATGTAGAGGCTTATCCTATTGTTCTTTCGGTTATTCATAGAATTTATAGCTTATTATTTCCGGGAGTTCTAGTTTCTGTTGTTGTAGTTAAGTTTTTAAATGAGATTAAATTTTTTGGTGCAGAATGGAAAAATGGATACTTTTTGTTTGATTCATTGATATTACTATTTATAATCTTAATAATCGCTGCTTATATTTCATGGTCTCAATTTAAAGATTTTAAAAAATCGGTTGAGCCTCAACCATCTGTAGTGTTAGAAGCACCTGAGGAACTTATCGCGCCAGAATTTCTTGATAAAACGGATGACAACCAATCATTGTAAATTATCCTAGGCTGCTAAAGCTAGCCAAAAAGTACGATTACCACTTTATGCCTGTTTCCACTCGTACCAGCGGTTTTATTAGCTAAAGCCACGCTGACGAAGGATGGCAGAAACTAGTTGAGAAACAACTAGCTCCGCTCGGGCATGACCATAGCAGCAACCATTAAGGCAGCACCCAAAGCAGTGAAAAAGCTGCACCTTGTACCAAAAGATGATGATGTTTCCTAGTTACTAGTATAGTGTAATGCTTCTGCTTAATGAAAAATGCTTATTGCTCATTGTAGTAGATAGAGTGATATTAGTCGGCGGTGTGGAGGGATGCTAGACAATTGCATAGGTGAACAGCACAATATTTAGCTTTAATGCCATATGGAGTTACGAACGATACGTCAGGTCTACCTTATACCTGCTACCTCGCAGGCTCTTAATAAATCACTGGCAACTTTGGCTGCGTTGGGCATCGCACACGAAGAGCCTCATACAGTTGGTAGTTCAACAGAGATGATGTTTGCACTTGTAGTTCAAGTACCTACTATTCCGGTAGTACACCACTTTGACTTACTTGAGCTTCGCCACGAGCTCGTAGAAGAACGGAAGAAGCGCACGGAGAGGCTTTCGCATCGAGAAGCGGTGGGGTGGAACTATGGAGAAATAGCGACTGCCTATCCAGATTCGTTCTTTTCATCCGCAGCCCAAGCTGAGTTAACTTTCTCTATCACCGACTTAGTAGTGCGTGAACGCATTATTCGACACTTCGCATTAAAGGGTATTGCTGTGCAAAAAATAACCTTATCTAAACCAGCTGCTGAAGCGCTGGGTGCTGGCCGCTTTTTTCCGCAGGACGGTTGGTATGCTTTTGCAGAAGAGGCGCGAACTGCAATACCAGAGTTAGCCACCTTACTTGGCGCGGTATAGAAGCAAGAAGGTACTGCGGCTTAACCTAGTCAACTTCGTAGTCAACAACTTCATCTATACGATGCAACTGCTGCGATAATTGCAAGCGACTGCGACCATTAATTCTGCTTGTTACTCTCTACCTCGATATGTTCTCATTTGCTGAGCGGGTACATGTCATGCCCAGATATGATTACAAAGTAATTTGGCAACAACACTGCATCTTACATATTATAAAGGAAACCTTACTACACGTAAACAGCATACTGCACTGGTTTGGGCAGTAGTCGCTGCACGCCCATAGGATGAAAGGCTTTTCCATGTCGAGTGCGATACCCAGACTGGTTGAGCTGCTCCGCAATTGCGCGAAAAGTGGCACCAGTAGCTCGCAACAAGCCCGCCAGTTGCGCCGCCTGCCGATTATTCAGATTCGTTTGCGCATTGTGGGACATCGCTACCCACGATTTCTCCCGTGCCGCCTGAGTCAAATTCGCTGGGGTTCCGAGTTGGGCACCTCGTGCCTTCTTCGCAGCAAGGGCATCCCGCGTACGGGTGGAAATTGCCGAAGCCTCCTTCTGAGCCACGGCTGCCATGATGTGCAGGGTAAACTCATCCGCGGCCGGCAAGTCGACAGCCTGGAAGCGTACGCGACTTTCCATGAGCGTCGCGAGGAAGGCGACGTTACGCGCGAGCCGGTCCAACTTCGCTACGAGCAGCACCGCGTCCGCTTGTCGTGCGTGCGCAATGGCTGCCTGCAACTGGGGCCGCTCGTTTTTCTTGCCACTCTCGATTTCGAGGAAGGTGGCCACGAGAAGTCCGTCGCTTCGCAGAAAATTCTGCACCGCCGCTTGCTGGGCTTCGAGGCCGAGGCCGGACTGGCCCTGACGGACGGTACTCACGCGGAAGTAGGCGACAAACTGGGTCATTGGTACAAAACTACCCCAAAAGTATAGCTTGTCACAAAAGTTAAACGTACGTTCAAGAGATGTCAAATAGCTGCTTATTAGCACCTTGTCACTCATCACATGAAGTGCATATCAAGCATTTTATGCGCTACCGCGAAGGCTAGCTCACAAGCTGTAGAAAGACCTTCTATTGTTGCCTTACAAGTGACTGTTAGTGCGCTAGTTGTTTGCTTTAGGCCCCTGAGTTGTTTAACCTACGCTTGGCGATAAGCAACTAGCGCGTTAGCTTTCGGAATGGATACCCCGTCCCACCTAATGCGCCAGCCCCGCTCGCGACGTGCGCAACGGCGGCGCCGACGCCACCGCGTGTTGCTGTTGGTACTGCTGGCAGTTACCCTCGCTGGTGGGACTTATCTAGCTCGCTAGAAAAGCCTTAGGCGACCTATTACAGAAGCACGACAAACGGTCTTTCGGCTTACTGCCAATCAGGAAGTACTGCTTCGTATACGGGATGCCAGTTAGAGACCTAATTCCTTAGCCGAGTTGTGCTGACGCACATTATCGAGACGGGTGTAGCGGCGAATCATGGCGCTGGTTTTGTGCTTGGTCTGATTCATGACTTTGCTGTCATCTGCTCCGTTCAGCTTGGATACGGTCACAAAGGATGCGCGTAGGGAGTGCGCAGTATAGCCGCTGCCGAAATACTGTTGGGTAATGAGGTTAATATATTTAGTCGTCAGCCGCCGCGTAGTCACCTGTTGATTCTTGCGTAGCGAGACGAATACGCAGCCTCCCTCTCGTTCCAGCACTCGCAACCAAGCCTGCAGGGAGCGAATAGGGCACAGGGCCGAATCGGGTGAGTAGAAAACTGCCTTCTCCTCGGCCTGCCCGAGTTGGTTGGTTTTGCTCTGGTCCAGAGATATAATCAAGCCTTCTTCGTCAAACGTGAGGTGCTCGATGTTGAGCGCTTCGAGCTCCGAGCGTCGAAAGGCCCCGGTGAAGCCCAGCAGTAGTAAGGCCCGGTTGCGTAGACCAGTGGGTGTCGACACATCAATGCTTTTGATGGTGCGCTTGAAGGTGGCCAGCGTAAAGGCGGCGGCCTGCTTAATGCGCGTCTTCTTTTCGCGAGCGATGCCCTTAAGCAGCACCTTGATTTTCTTATCGGCCGTAGGCGAGTCCAGTCCAGCCAGTTCGTGGGCCTTAGCAATCGCGGCAGCGTGGCGCTGAATGGTGGCCACCTTTTTGCCAGCTTCGGCTAGCTCTGTGAGGAAGCCGGCCAGCGCCTCAATTGGGGCGGGCAGCGAGTCGAACTGATGAAGCTTGCACCAAGTAGTGAAGCGTTGCCAATCCCCGGCGTAGGCGCGGATGGTATTAGCTGCCCCGCGCAACCCAGACTCCACGTAGCGACTAGTCGGACCAACTAAGTGCGCCGGCAGTTGCGCCCCAACGAGCAAAGGGAGGGCGAGGTCGGACGAGTTTTCCATGTAGCCTATATAATACGGAGTAGCGCGCCGATTTTACGTGAAAAGTGGCACTGCAAGATAAGGACCGATAAGTAAAGGTTATCAGTCCTTATGAATCGAAAGAGGCCTGTTAAAATGCGTTGATGCTTCCGGCCCAATAATGGCTGTTCACTTGGTTTTTGTCAACGAGGTTGTTAGAGGCTTTAGTTTAGGAAGACTCCAGCACCTGTTCCAAACGCGCGCGGTGCAGCTCGCCCCACTGGGTCATGGCCTCCACGATGGGCAGCAGGGTCCGGCCGAAATCGGTGAGATAGTACTCCACTTTGAGGGGCAGCCCTGGGTACACCGTCTTGCCAATGAGTCCGTGCCGCTCCATCTCATTGAGCTGCACGTTGAGCACGCGCCGGCTAGCACCGGGAATGTGGTGGAGCAGGAAGCTAGGTCGGAGCGGCCCTTGGACCAGACAGTACAAGATGGAGGTTTTCCACTTGCCATTGAGGACCTCCTTGGTGAGGAGAATGGCGCAATCGAAGGGCTTGGGAAGTTTCTTCTGATACATGCAACGTATTGCGGCGGGATTTGAAATAGTTAGGAGTGCTAGCAGGGCCCCACCCACTGGCGCACCCGGATAAATTTATCGCGGCAGGATAAATTTACCCGTACTGGCAGGCGGGTTATAAGAGGCGCAATTTTGTGGGGTCGCTATCAATCGTGG